>Ga0335069_10003456_pt1 | contig 23850 bp, 17 predicted proteins | sample Lox_Sample_11_FD_206714 | JGI IMG/M metagenome (GOLD analysis project Ga0335069, IMG submission 206714) | Soil microbial communities from Loxahatchee National Wildlife Refuge, Florida, United States - Lox_Sample_1.1 | ecosystem: Environmental > Terrestrial > Soil > Wetlands | place: USA... | reverse complement strand
TGCATATCATCCTGCTGGGTCGTGCTGGCGCCTGGTTGTTTCGCCGGCCCTTCCGCCTGCGCCTGTACCTGGAACAGATGGAATTCATCGGCGTAGGGTCCCTGCCCATCATCATGTTGGTGGGCTTGTTCACCGGCGCGGTCACGGCCTTGCAGGCCATCACGGCCCTGGCCATGTTCGATCAGCAGCGCTGGGTCGGCTACGGGGTGGGCGTGTCCTTGGCGCGCGAGCTGGCCCCGGTTTTCACCGCGCTCATGATCACGGCACGGGCCGGGTCGGCCATGGCGACCGAGCTGGGCTCCATGCGCATCACCGAGCAGATCGATGCGCTCACCACCTTTGCGGTCAACCCTGTGCACTACCTGGTCACGCCGCGGCTGGTGGCTTCCATCTTGATGCTGCCGGTGATGACCATGGTGTTCAATGCGCTCGGCTTGCTCGGTGGCTACGTGATTGCCATCGTGGTCTACCAGATCGACCTGGGCCAGGTGCTCGAGCTGTTTCGCCACTGGGTCGACCCGCTCGACTACATTCAAGGCCTGATCAAGGCGGTGATCTTCGGCATGACCATGGCACTGGCCGCCTGCTATCAGGGCTTCAATGTGCGGGGCGGCGCCAAGGAAGTGGGCCGCGCCACCACCGCGGCCGTGGTATCGAGCTCGGTATCGATCCTGATACTCGACTACTTCTTGATCGAAATCATGAACGTGGTCTGGCCTCCCCATGGGATGTAGATGACCAACGGTAACCCCAAGCGCGACGAACGCTGGCAGATCCAGATTCGGGGCCTGCGCAAGAGCTTTGGCGAGCAGCAGGTCCTGGGCGGGATCGATCTGGACTTCGAGCGCGGCAAGACCAACATCGTCATCGGCGGGTCGGGCCAGGGCAAGTCGGTGCTGATGAAGCACCTGATGGGCCTGTTGCAGCCGGACAGCGGCCACATCTACGTGGACGGCGAAGACATCGTCGGGCTGGACGATGTGGCCATAGCCAAGATCCAGCGCAAATTCGGCATGGTCTTCCAGTACGCCGCGTTGTTCGATTCCCTCACCGTGGTCGAGAACATCGCATTCCCCCTCATTGAACGCTATCGCCTGCCCAAGAGTGAAATCATGGCGCGCGTGCGCGATATGCTCCAGCGCCTGGATCTGGCAAATGTGCCGGGGATCGAACAGAGGTTCCCAGCCGAGCTGTCCGGTGGTATGCGAAAGCGTGTGGGTCTCGCGCGGGCGCTTGTCGACCGGCCCGAGATTCTGCTCTACGATGAGCCCACAACTGGGCTTGACCCGATTGCCACCAAAAATGTCGATGAGATGATCAGGCGCACGGCAGACGATTTCGGGGTCACCTCCGTGGTGATCTCACACGACATGGCGTCGACTTTCCGCATCGCGGATCGGATTGCCATGCTCTCCGAAGGCACCATCATCGCATCCGGGCCCCCGGCCAAGTTGCTGGCCGATCCCAATCCCAATCCCAAGCTGCGTGAGTTCGTCGAGACCTCAGGCGCAGTGAAGTTCGGGGCGGCATCATGAGGCGCAGCCTGGCTGGTTTGACGGTAGGGGCCTTGGCCTTCGTGGTGTTGGTCAGCACCTACCTGCTTTTCCAGTACACCAGCAAGAGGATTGCCGGGGGTGGTGGTTACCGCGTGTATGCCCTGTTTCACAATGCGCTGGGCATCTACGAACGGACTCGGGTCCTCGCGGCCGGGCTCCGCGTCGGGCAAGTCGAGGAGCGCGAGCTGGACCAGACCTCGGATCGGGCCAAGGTCTTCCTGCGCATCATGCCGGACATCAAGCTCTACGAGAACGCATCCATCGCGAAGAAGGCGGCTTCGCTCCTCGGCGAGTACTACCTCGAGATCGATCCGGGTACGCCCTTTGTGATGCATAACGGTCAACGGGTCGCCCAGCGGCTCTTGCACGACGGCGACCAGATCAAGAACGTCACGGAACCGGTTGAAATGGGCGAGATCATGAACTCGGTTGGCGAGACGCTGCCCATTCTCAGGGACATCTTGGCCGACGTGAGGACGCTGACCTCAGGTCCGATCAAAGACATTGCCCAGAATGCCGACCAGTTGTTGGAACGAAACTCGGTCATCGTCGATCGCCTGCTCTCGCGCATAGACGACATCGCCGCCACCGTGCAAGGAATCACCCGTTCCGAGGCCGACGACGTTCGCGTCACCTTGCACAATGCGCGCGAGATCACCGAAGGCATCAAGAGCCTGGTGGGCGCCACCCAGGGTCAGGTCTCGGGCGCCGGCCAGGAACTGCGCAGCTCGCTGCAGAAATTGCAGAGTAGCATCGACAACTTGGACAAGTCGTTGCGTAACGTCGACAAGATCACGGGACGCATGGCCGAGGGGGAGGGCACGGTGGGCCACCTGCTCACCGACGATACCGTGGCCAAGAACCTCGACAGCATCACGGATGACGTCAGCAGCATCACCCGTGGGGTGGGCCGGCTGCAGACCATCGTGGGGCTGCGCACCGAATACAACTACATGGCCCACACGTGGAAATCGTACGTAGCGGTCCAGTTGGCGCCACGGCCTGACAAGTTCTACCTGATCGAATTGGTCGACGACCCGCGCGGCTATCGCACCGCCCAAAGCGTGGTGGGCTACAGCTCGGATCGCGGCGCCTATTCCGACCAAACCATCACCACGAGCGAGAAGCTGCGCTTCAGCTTCATGTTCGGCAAGCGCTGGGGCATGTTTCAGGGCCGCTTCGGCATCAAGGAATCGACCGGCGGCGTGGGCGGAGACCTGTTTTTGCTCAACGACCGCTTGAGCATGTCGGTGGATATCTATGACACACGGTCGAACCAATACCCACGCGTCACCGGGCGTGGGTTTCTGGCCGTGTACAAGAAGTACCTTTACCTCGTGGGCGGGGTCGATGATGTGCTCAACTACACTCGTACGCAGGGCACTGCGGGCGGTTTCTTCGACTGGTTCCTGGGCTTGCAGCTGGTGTTCAACGACGAGGACCTCAAGACCCTGCTCCTCTTCGGCGGCGCCAGCGCGGCTTCGTCGAGCAGCAGGTAACTGGGGCGAGGTCTCATCGGCAACCTTGGGGGCGTAGCATGGCGTGGCAGGCTTGACGGCTGGCTGGCGCCCCCTATAGTTACGAGCTTTCCCAGTCTAGGGGCTCACGCTCCGAACCCATCATGCGTTACAAGATCAAGGATATCGCCGACGACGGGCTGGACGTCCAGGTGGCGGTGACCGAGGCGTGGCTCAAGGCGGAGTGTCCGGAAATCGAGATGCGGCCGTCGGACGAGGGCATTGCCTTGACTGGCCGCCTGGAGCGCGCCGGTAACGAGTATCTCCTGCGGGGCGTGCTTCGGGGCAGAATGGTCATGACCTGCGTTCGCTGTCTGGAGCCGGCCATCGTGAACCTTGACGTACCCGTCGTGGTCACCTACGCCGAGGCCGACGAGACAGCCGGGCAGGGGCAAGAAGAAGACGATGAGCAAGACGTCATCTTCTTCCAAGACGGGGTCATCGATTTGGGGTCGGAGATTCGGGACGAGCTGCTGCTCGCCCTGCCCATGGGACCGCTCTGTCGGGAAGATTGCGCCGGAATCTGTCCGACTTGCGGAGCGAATCGGAACCTGACACCCTGCGGATGCGCCGACCGCTCGCCGGGCGGTGCCAAGCTCGGCGCGCTGAAAAAGGTCAAGTTGTAGCAAGATTCGACAAGAGGAGACGCGATTATGGCAGTTCCCAAGAGACGACAATCCAAGTCCCGATCGGCCATCCGCCGAGCCCAAGTCATGAAGCAGCCGGTTCCCCATTTCGTGCCGTGCCCGCGCTGTCAGGAGCCTCGCCTGCCTCACCGGGTTTGCCCGGCGTGCGGGTACTACAAGGACCGCATGGTCATTGAAGTACCGCCGGAAGAGAAGGCCTAGGACCACCACCGCCTGGGCTGGCTGAACGGTCGTATTGGATTCGGCCCCATGAGCGCTCCGGCTCGCATTCGGGTGGCCGTGGACGCCATGGGAGGCGATGGTGCGCCGCGTGTCGAGGTCGAGGGTGCCTTGGCGGCGCTGGCCGATTCCGGCACCGAGGTGGTGCTCGTCGGCGACGAGGAGCGCGTGCGGGGTGTGCTCGACGCTATGGGTGCGGCCGTTCCGGTAGGCCGCATCCAGGTTCGCCACGCTCCCGAGGTGGTGGGCATGGATGAGGCGCCCGCCCTGGCTTTTCGGCAGAAGAAGGCCTCGTCGATGCGTGTCTGCTTCGAGCTGGCGCGACTGGGCGAGGTGGACGCGGTGGTTTCGGCGGGCAATTCCGGCGCGCTGATGGCGGGGGCGCTGCTGATCTTGGGCCGCATTTCCGGGGTGGAACGGCCAGGCATCGTGACCACTTTCCCCACGCAAACCGGCCAATGCGCTTTGCTGGACATGGGGGCGAACGTGGACGTGCGGCCGACGGTGCTGGCCCAGTTCTCGGTGCTGGGCTCGGGGTATGCGCGCTTGCTGCACGGGAAGGCACGGCCGCGCGTCGGCTTGCTGTCCAACGGCGCCGAAGAACACAAGGGCACGACACTCACCCGCGAGGCCCATCAGTTGCTCACCCGCGCGAGGAGCTCGGGTCAGCAGGCTGGTTTCGATTATCTCGGGTATGTGGAGGGGCGGGACATTTTTCGCGGGCACGTCGACGTCGTAGTCACGGATGGATTCACCGGGAACGTCCTGCTCAAGAGTTGCGAGGGCCTGGTCGAATGGCTGACGCAAGCGATTCGTCAGGAGGTCGCGCACGGGCGCGTGCTCGAGAAGCTGGGAGCGCTCTTGATGCGGCCGGCCTTGCGTCGCTTTCGTCGCCGGAGCGACTACGCGGAAACCGGTGGTGCGCCTCTCGTGGGAGTGGACGGCGTGGTGCTCATCTGCCACGGAGCTTCCGACGGCCGAGCCATCAAGAACGGGGTGCTGGTGGCCAGCGAGCTGGTGCGCGCCAATCTACGGCAAGAGATGGCGCGGGCGGTGGCCGAGCACGCCTACCTGTGGCGCGAGGAGACGCCGGTTGGCGGCACAGGAGGCCCGGTGTGAGCCTGGAGCTGCAGGGCAAGCTGGCGGTCGTGACCGGAGCTTCACGCGGCATCGGTCGCGCCATCGCGCTGGCGTTGGCCTCGCACGGCGCGCGCGTGGTGATGAACTACCTGCGCAACGAGAAAGCGGCCGCCGAGGCAGCCGCCGCCGTCGGCAACGCGGGCGTGCTAGCGCGCTTCGACGTGGCCAACCCGGAGGCCGTCAGAGGCGCATTCAAGGAAATCGCTTCACGCGAGGGCGAGCTTTCTATCCTGGTCAACAATGCCGGGATGGCGGTCAACGCTCTCACCCTGGGGGCAAAGGATGCGGACTGGCAGCGTGCCCTTGCGGTCAACCTGGGTGGGGCGTTCAACTGCACGCGGGCGGCCCTGCGTTCGCTCATGCACGCTCCCGGCGGCGGCCGCATTATCAACATCGCCTCGGTGGTGGGCGAGATGGGCTCTTCCGGGCAGGGGCTCTACGCGGCGGCGAAGGCCGGCATCTTGGGCCTGACCAAGACCTGGGCGCGCGAATATGCCTCACGCGGGGTCACGGTCAACGCGGTCTCGCCGGGGTTCATCGAGACCGACATGATCGCGGCGGAGCTTCCGCCTGAGCGGCGCGCCGAGATTGTCAAGGCCATTCCCTTGGCTCGGGTGGGAACCCCGGACGATGTGGCCGCGGCAGTGGTATACCTGGCCGGCCCCGGAGCCGCCTATGTCACCGGGCAGGTGTTACGGGTCAACGGCGGACTTTTGATGTAACTTACTTACGTCTCCACGAGGCGCTTGCGCACCCAAAGAGAAGGACGCGAACCATGGCAGAGAATCTGGAAGAAAAGGTCATCAAGATCATCGTCGAGCAACTTGAGGTCCCGGTTGACAAGGTGACCATGAGTGCCTCGTTTGCGGAGGATCTAAAGGCGGACTCGATCGACCGCCTCGAGTTGGTAGTGGTGCTTGAGGAGGCGTTCAAGCTGGAAATCCCCGACGAGGATGCCGAGAAGATCAAGACCGTGGGCGACGCGGTCAACTACATCAAGGGGCGCGTGAAATAAGCATCATGCTTGCAGATGCCGATGCCGCGTAGGGTAGTCATCACCGGCGTGGGCTTGGTCACGCCGCTCGGGATCGGTACGGACGAGACCTGGCGCGCGCTGCTGGCGGGGCGTTCGGGCATCGGTCCCATCACCCGATTTGATGCCAGCGCCTTTTCCACCCGCATCGCGGGCCAGGTGAAGGATTTCGAGCCCACGCGCTGGATGGGCGCGCGCGAGGCCCGCAGCACGGCCGCGGATCCCTTCATTCAGTATGCCCTGGCGGCGGGAACCATGGCCATGGACGACGCGGGGCTGGTCCCGCAGGGGGAGCTGTGCGAGCGGACAGGCTGCTTTGTCGGCTCTGGCATGGGAGGCCTCGGGACCATCGAGGCCACGCACAAGAAGTTGCTGGAGAAGGGGCCACGCCATGGCATCTCGCCGTTTTTCGCAACCCAGCTCATCATCAATTTGGCCGCGGCCCACCTGAACATGAAGTACCAGGCCAAGGGACCGAGCTACGCCCAGGTCTCGGCTTGCGCCAGCGGCGCTCACGCCATCGGCGACGCCTACCGAGTGATCCAGCGCGACGAAGCAGACGTCATGATGGCCGGCGGGACCGAGGCGGTGCTCACCCCGCTCGGGGTGGGAGCTTTCTGCGCCATGCGCGCTCTGTCCGCGCGCAACGACGCCCCGACCGAGGCGTCGCGGCCCTTTGACCTCGATCGCGACGGCTTCGTCATCGCCGAGGGCGCTGGCATCTTGGTCCTGGAGGAGATGGAGCACGCGAGGAAACGCGGCGCTCGCCTGTACGCCGAGGTGAGCGGATACGCTGCCAATGCCGACGCTTTTCACGTGACCGCGCCGGCTCCCGAGGCCGAGGGTGCCCAGCGTTGCATGCGTTTGGCGCTGAAAGACGCCGGGCTGGCTCCCTCGGACATCGACGCCATCAACGCCCACGGGACTTCGACCAAGCTAAACGACGCCAGCGAGACCCTGGCCATCAAGAAAGTGTTCGGCGAGCACGCGCGCCGGCTGATGATCAGCGCCACCAAGTCCATGACCGGGCACCTCTTGGGTGCGGCGGGCGGCATCGAGACGGCATTTTGCGCGCTCGCCTTGGCGCATGGCCAGGTCCCGCCCACCATCAACTACACCACGCCAGATCCGGAGTGCGATCTCGACTACGTACCGAACGTGGCCCGCGACCAGCGGCTACGGCGGGCCATAAACAACAGTTTCGGGTTTGGGGGTACGAACGCGTGTCTGGTGCTGAGCGCGGTTTGAGGGCTACGCGCTTGCGTTAGCGTGCGCGGCAGGTCCTTGGTCGCGTGCGGCGGAAACGCAGCAGTCGACGCCTTATAGGGATACAATCCTGGATGCCCCATGGCATCTGACATCTGCCCGCGTTGTGGCAAACCCGCCCATGGTACGAACCTCGAGTTCGACTGTGCCCCGGGAAAGATCAATCGCGTGGCAGCGCCGGGCGCGGTGGCGGCCCCGACGGCCCTCGTGCCCACGCGGCCTTCGCAAACGTTCCCCGCAGCCGAGGCCACGCCCATCACGCGGCTCCAGCCCGGCACCCTGGTGGGAGAGTACCAGGTCACCGATCGCATCGCCGAGGGCGGCATGGGAACGGTGTACAGCGCCGTACATCCCATCATCGGCAAGAAGGTGGCCATCAAGGTCCTCTCGGGCAAGCTGGCCAAGAACAGCAACGCCATCCGGCGTTTCGTGCTCGAAGCCCGTGCGGTGAACGACATCCGCCATCCGGGCCTTGTCGATATCTTCTCTTTTGGTCGGCTTACCGATGGCCGGCCGTACTACGTCATGGAGTTCCTCGATGGTCGCAGCCTGGGCGCCGTCTTGCGCATGCACCGGCGGTTGATGCCAATCGACACGTATTCGGTGTTCATGGACGTGGGGCACGTCCTGGTGGCCGTACACGACCACGGCATCGTCCATCGCGATCTGAAACCCGACAACGTGATTCTGATCCCCCAGGGCGGCGATCGGCCACCCAAGGTGAAGTTGGTGGATTTTGGCCTGGCCAAGCTGCTGGTGGGCGAGGGCGTTCTGGCCGCGAGCGGGCCGCACACGGCGATCGGGGTGAACGTCGGAACCCCGCACTACATGTCGCCCGAGCAGTGCCGGGGCGGCAGCGTCGACGCGCGCTCGGATTTGTACGCCTTGGGTGTGACGTTCTATGAGACGGTGACCGGTCTGTTGCCCATCGATGGACCGACGCCGGTGGACATCTGGCAGGCCCACGTCGAGGTCATTCCCCGGCGTCCGGAATTGCTGGCTCCCGGGGCGGTGAGCCCAGAGCTGGGCGACCTGATCATGAAGCTTCTGGCCAAGCGTCCGGATCGGAGGCCAAAGAATGCGGCCGAGTTTTGCAACGAGCTCGAGGCCTTGGCCAAGGCCGGCAAGCTGGGTACCCACGCAACGCCCCCGCCCGACAATGAAGCGACTGCCAAGATGCTGGATCTGGCGCGCGCGCTGTCTACCACGCCGGTCTCCAGCGATCTGGTCGCACTGGACGGGGCACGGCCACCGGCTCCTGCCCGGCGGGTAGCGAACCCTCCCGCCCCCGGCATTGTGGTGGAGCCGCCTGCGGGGGACGCTGCCAAGCCCGGTGACGTCGCGGCTGCGGATGAGTTGGCCTCCACGTTCAAGGAGGTTCCTGCTATCGAGGCATCCGGCGAGCATGAGACCAGGGCAGAGCGATCACAGGAGGTCGAGGGTTTGCGTGCAGTCCTCGGGTTGCACATCGAAGAGCCGGTTTTCGACGCGGCCGATCCCGCTCAGGTGAGCGCGCTGGTGGTCAACCTGGAGAGAGGTGGGAGTGGCGGGGACACGCCTGGTTCCACCAGAGGGGCCAGCGCCGGGCCACCCAGTGGAGCGGCCCCAGCCGCTCCGCCCATCGTTCGGCGCCTGTCACGTCCCGTGGAGGAACGGCCACACGTGCCGCGGCTCACAGCACCCACGCGGCGGCCGAGCAAGATGTCGGGTGGGCAGCCCAGCCTGGCCAGGATCCCCTCGCGCTTCGGCCGCATCGCGCGCGGCGTGGGGGTGTTTCTGGTGCTTCTGGGCGCCGCTGCCACCGCTTTTTGGCTGCTTCGCTAGAACCGCCCTTGATTCGGGAAAACCTGGGTCGATCTCCAGGGAGCTCTTCAGTCGAGCGTTCGAGATCTTCACCACAGAGCGCGCAGAGGAAACCGAGGTCGCAGCGGGAAGAAGAGGTTGGGCTCAGGTCTGCAACCGCTTTTGTTCCGGCTCTGGTGCCTTTTTCATCCTTCGTGCTCTCTGTGGTTAGATTCCTCTCATCGATTCCTCGATCGCGTCCGCTGCTTTGCCAATGGCAGCGGTGAGCACCTCGTGCCCGTCGGGCTTGACCAGCACGTCGTCTTCGATGCGAATGCCGCGCACGTCGGCAAAGGCAGCCAAGCGATCGCGCCGCAGTCGATCACCGGCCACCGCCGTCCGCGCCGGATCGTTGAGGATGGCCGGGACCAGATACAGGCCGGGTTCGATGGTGATGGCCATGCCGGCGACCAGGTCGCGGTCCAGCCGCAGGGTGCGCAGGCCGGGTTCGGTGGAACGGGTGCGGCCGGGCGCATAGGTGGCGCGGTCGCCCAGGTCCTCCAGGTCATGCACGTCGAGCCCAATCAGGTGGCCGAGCCCGTGCGGGAAAAACAGAGCCAACGCGCCGTCGGCCAGCAACTCGGCGGGATCGCCGCGCAGCAGGCCCAGGTTCACCAGGCCTTCAGCGATGAGCCGGCCGGCCAGGAGATGCAGCTCGCGGAAGGGAAGCCCAGGCCGTACCGACGCAATCACGCTTTGCTGCGCATGAAGCACCACCTGGTAGAAGTCGCGCTGGGTGGGCGAGAAGCGTCCGCTCACCGGCCAGGTACGCGTGACGTCGCTGGCCCAGCCGTCGGCTGCCTCGGCGCCCACGTCGACCAGCAGTAGATCGGTGGGTTGGAGCTGGTGGTGATAGACCTCGTTGTGCAGGACCTCGCCATGGACCGTGACGATGGAGTTGTAGGAAACCCCCATGTCGCGCCGGAGAAACTCCGCCTCCATGGCGGCGCGCACGACACTCTCGTTGATCCCGGGCCGGACGGCGCGGATTCCCACGCGGAAGGCAGCCGCGGTGGCATCGGCCGCCCTGCGCATGGAGGCGATGGCCGCAGGGTCGTGGACCAGGCGCATCTCGATGAGCGCATCGGCCAGTGGCTCATCGAGCGGCTCCAGCTTGCCGTAGCTGATGGGTCGGCCCAGCAACTCCGACTGCTCGGCGCGGGTCTCCCGGTCCAGGGCGGGCAGGGTGGCCACGGGTTTTCCCGCCACCGCCGCGGCCAGGGCCGAGCTTGCCTCGACGGGACAGGCCAGCGCCGCGCCGAGCTCGGCCGGGCTGGGCACAGGGCCGTGCCAAAGCGCGGAATCTGTGGCGGGCTCCGGGAGAAAGAGCAGCCAGCGCTCCCCGGTCCATAGGCCGAAGGCCTGTGGCAGATGGAGGCCAAAGAGATAGAGGAAGTGGCTAGCCGCTCGGAAGGGGTAGGCGTTGCCGGCCGAGGTGCGGGGTCGGGGCGCGCCAGCCGCTATCAGGGCTGGCCGATCGCCCAGTCTCATGGCCAGGTGGTTGCGCCGAGCTGCGCAGGCCCTTCCGTCAAAATCGCTGAGCTCCATGGACGAGGAGAGTATACGGCATCCGCCGCAGCCGAGCAGGATATGCGATCGAACGAGAGCGGAGGTTGGTAGTACGAACCTGCAGTCACGCACCCAGTGGATTCGCGGCTGAATCGTGACAAGCTACAATCGTTGTTTGACCATGCCCAAACGGGAGCTTGACCGGGAACGCGATCTCGCGACGCTCGACCGAGTCCACCTCGAGCGGCCGCGCCTTTACGAGGTCGTGCTTCATAACGACGACTACACGACGCAGGAGTTTGTCGTGTACGTGCTGATGAAGTTCTTTCAGCACGATGCCGCAACCGCCCAGCAGATCATGTTGCACGTGCACACCAAGGGCACGGGGATAGCCGGAGTCTATCCGCGGGACATCGCCGAAAGCAAAGCGGCGCAGGTGGTTCGCTATGCGCGCGACAATGAGATGCCACTGCGCTGCTCGGTGCAGAGGCAGTCATGCTGAGCCCGGAGCTGGAACAGGCCATCCGGCGTGCCTTGGAGGACGCCACGCGGCGGCGGCATGAGTTCTCGGGGCTCGAGCACTTGCTGCTCGCGCTGCTCGACGACAAGAAGACGGTCGACGTGATCGAGAAGTGCGGCGGCAAGCTGGCGCGCGTGCGCCGGAAGCTGGAGGATTTTCTCGAAGGCTCGCTGCCCGCCCTGCCGCCCGACGACGAGGAACGTAGCGCGGGCGAGGAGGAGTTGCGGGCCCAGCCCACCTTGGGCTTCGCGCGCGTGATCCAGCGCGCGGTCAACCAGTTGTTCGGCGCCGGGCGCACCGAGGTTCACGGGCCGCACGTGCTGGTGGCCATGTACAGCGAACCCGATTCGCACGCGGTGCACTTTCTCAAGGAGGAAGGCATCGGCCGACTGGACATCGTCAGCACCATCTCGCACGCCAAGGCATTGCCGGCGCGTGACGGGCGCGCGGCCGGCGCGCTTCCCGGGGCGGCCCCCGACGAGGAAGCCACGGAAGAATCCGAAAAGGATCCGCTGGAGAGCTACGCCGTCAATCTCAACGAGCGCGCCCGCCGTGGTCTCATCGATCCACTGATCGGGCGGCAGGCCGAGATAGATCGGGCGCTGCACGTATTGGCGCGCCGGCGCAAGAACAACCCGCTCTTCGTGGGCGACGCCGGCGTGGGCAAGACCGCCATCGTCGAGGGCCTGGCCGCGCGCATCGAGGCGGGCGAGGTGCCGCCGGCCTTGCGCGAGGTCGAGATCTACGCCCTCGACATGGGCTCGTTGGTGGCGGGCACGCGCTATCGTGGCGACTTCGAGGAGCGGTTCAAGGCGGTGTTGCGCGCGACCGAGGCCAAGGGCAATGCCATCCTCTTCATCGACGAGCTGCACACCATCGTGGGCGCGGGCGCGGCCTCGGGTGGCACCATGGACGCGTCCAATTTGCTCAAGCCGCCCTTGTCGGCTGGCCTCATCCGTTGCATCGGCACCACCACCCACAAAGAGCTGCGCGGCTACATCGAGAAAGATCGGGCGCTGGCGCGGCGCTTCCAGCCCATCGAGGTGCCCGAGTTGAGCGTGGCCGACACCATCAAGGTGTTGCAGGGCCTGCGCGGACGTTACGAGGAATTCCACGGCGTGAGCTACACCCCCAAGGCCTTGCGGGTGGCTGCCGAGTTGTCCGACCGGCACCTGCCCGACCGCAAGCTGCCCGACAAGGCCATCGATTTGGTCGACGAGGCGGGGGCCATCCTCAAGCTGCGCGAGGGCGGCGGCTTGGCGCCCAAGGCTGAAGCCGCCGGAGAAGGCGAGGAGAGTGAGGCGCCCGCGGCGCGTTTGACGGTGCGCGCGCGGGACATCGAGGCCGTGGTGTCGACCATGGCGCGCATCCCGGCTCGACGGGTGGCGGCCGACGACCGCGAGCGTTTGCGCAACCTGGAGAGCGAGATCAAATCCAGGGTGTTCGGCCAGGACGGCGCGGTGGAGCGGGTCTGCCAGGCGATTCGCACGAATCGCGCCGGCCTGGGCACGCCCAATCGACCGATTGGGTGTTTCCTTTTCGCGGGACCCACCGGTGTGGGCAAGACCGAGCTGGCCAGGCAACTGGCGGAGGTCTTGGGCGTGGCCTTCTTACGCTACGACATGTCCGAGTATATGGAGAGGCACACGGTGTCGCGGCTCATCGGCGCGCCGCCCGGATACGTGGGCTTCGATCAGGGCGGCTTGCTCACCGACGCCGTCCACAAGACGCCGCATGCCGTGCTGCTGCTCGACGAGATCGAGAAGGCGCACCCGGATCTATTCAACATCCTGTTGCAGGTGATGGACCACGGGACGCTCACCGACAACAACGGCCGCTCCTCGGATTTTCGCAACGTCATCCTCATCATGACCAGCAACGTGGGGGCCCGCGATTTGTCGCGGCGCATGCCCGGCTTCGGCTCGGGCGAGCGCTTCGGCGACACCGACGAGGCCTACAAGCGGATGTTCTCGCCCGAGTTCCGCAACCGGTTGGACGCCAAGGTGGATTTCGCGCCTCTCGGCGAGCGGGAGATGCTGCTCATCGTGGACAAGTTCGTCGCCGAGATGCAAAAGCAGCTGGCCGAACGCCACGTCACGGTCGCGCTCAGCCCGGCCGCCCGGGAGCTGTTGGCCAAGAAGGGCTACGATCCAAGCAACGGCGCCCGGCCCCTGGCCAGGGTCATGCAGGACGAGGTCAAGCGCCCCCTGACCGACGAGCTGCTGTTCGGTGCCCTGGCCTCGGGGGGACACGTGGTCGTCGACGCGGTCGAGGGCAAGCTGACCTTCGCCTTCTCCAAAGAGAAGGATCAGAACTGAAGCCCGGCCACTAGCCCGGGGTACAGGCGGACCACGTTCCCGCGGCTGTGCCAGACCTGTTCGGCAAAGCTGACGTCGCGCGGGGCACGGTCGACGTCATCCTGGGCCACCTGCACGTTGAGGGTGGGCCCGGCGACGACCGCGAGATGGGGCGCGAGCTGGTAACCGGCCTGCAGCCTCAGGCTGTTGACCTGGCGGTAGTGATCGTGCCGATGCCTCAGGCTGCTAAACGACGTGCCGACCGCGTCCACGTCGAGGAAGAACGGCGTCGCGCCAGCCGGCGTGATGTGGCCCCCGATGCCAAAGGTGCACGAGAATTCGCGATCGTCGTTGACATCCTGATCGCGGGTCACGCCGGCGCCCAGGACCACGTACACATGGCGCGTTCCCAGCTTGGCGCCGACATTCAGGAAGGTGTTGTCGCTGTACCAAAGCGCCGCCCGATTGTAGCCGTCGAGCACGATGGGCAGAAGCGCGATGGACGCACCGTCGTTGCTGCGCGCGACGTTCACCAGGCCGATCTGCGCTCCCCGAACATCACTCGCCACGTTCACCAGGCCAATCTGGGCCCCGTTGACCTTGCGTCCCACATTGACCAGCCCGATCATCGCGCCGGTGTGGTAGTCGAGATTGCCGTTGATATTGACCAAACCGGCCTGCAGCCCCCTCGACTCGTCGGCGAACCCATGCAGATTGACCAGGCCGGCCTGCACGCCATGCATGTCGTCCTTGACGATGTTGACCAGCCCGCCTTGAATGCCGTGCAGACTCCCGGCATCGACGTTCACCAAGCCGCCCTCCATGCCATGGACCGAGCCACGGTCGACGTTGAGCAGGCCACCCTGCACGCCGTGCAGCTCGCCATTTGATACGTTGGCAAGCGCGAGTTGCATGCCACGCAGGCCTCCGAGCGCCATGTTGATGCCCCAGCCAATTTGCAGGCCCCGCACCGGGCCGTAGCTGAGCTGATAAAAACCACCCATCTGCGCCCCTACCATCTCGTATTGAGCGATACTGCCGGCCAGCGAGAGCTGCAGACCACGCACGGAATCGGAGTGGCCGACCACGCCGAGCACGAAATGGTGGCGGACCGGCAGGTCCGACGGACCTGATAGGCGCACCCCGGGCGCCAACACGAGGTCGAATGCCACATCCTTGTAGCGCCGGGGCGGCGGCAAGTTGGGGCCGAGCGGCGGCTGCGCCACCGGCGCGACCTCATCACCCCGGCGAGTCGTCAGCATGGGCGCGACTTCCCGGAACTGACTCTTGCCCAGCTCGACTCGACCGCCATCCGGCAGGGTGGTCGTGGCTTCGAAGAGGCGGCCGTCGCTGTCCATCACCACGCGGTACGCGCCGGGGTCCAAGCCAAGCTCGACCGGATAGCTCGGCTCCTTGCGTAGCTCGACCAAGAGATGGTCCCCGGCATCGCGCACCGTGATGCGGCCGAAGAGCTCGCGGGCCAGCACCAGGCGCGCGCTCGAGGCATGCAAATCCGTGATCACCAGATCGCCCGTTCCGGCGAGCTGGATGTCGTAGGCCGGGTGTTGCGCCCCGGCGCGCGAGGTTTCCGTGCGCTGCAGGGTTTCGTTGTAGGCGAACTGGTAGGCTTCGTTCAGGGTCACCCGGCGGTCATGGTTGGCATCGGCCGCGCCTCGCATGCCGGAGAGCAGATAGTGGGTGAAGAAGGCTGCTCCGATACGGTCCGATTCTTGCGCCGCCTCGTCGGCAGAGCTGGCAGTCAGAAAGGCGTAGCCGCGGGCTTGCGTCGAGGCGTCGGAGAGGAAAGCCTGGCGTCGCACGCCGCCCTTGAGCCGAATGAGCGCTCCTGAAGCACAGGAATCGAGCACGGCAATGCGCACCTCGGCCATGGTCTGGTCGATCCACTGGCGCAGCTCTTGGTAGCCGACCCGCTCGCCACCGAGCAGCAGACCGTCCTCGTCGGAGTGGCCCGAGTAGTACACGAACAGCTCGCGACGGACCTGCGACCGGCGCTCGGCCGCGATCTGCTTCTTCACCTGGGCAAAGGCGTCTTGCATGGCCGCGCGGCTTGCATCGCGCACCAGCAGAACGTCGCGCGCCTGCACGCCGCCCAGGCTGGCGAGCACGCGGGCCAGTGATTCCGCGTCGGAATTGGCAAAGCGTAGCTGCGCGCGACCTGGGCCGCCATTGTTGGATGACGCCACCAAGGCAAAACGCCTTAGCGATGGGGCGTCGCCGAGGTCGGCCCCCAGCGCTGGCTGGGCCGTGAGGAAGAGGAATGCGAGGACGCAGGAGTGAGCGATGGGCCGGGGGGTCATGGCGTTTCCTTCCGAAGGGTAATGGACCAGACGGTGAAACCTCGGGGCAGCGGCGCGCCTTGTTTCAGGCTGCGCACGGCCAGCTCTGTGTCGAATGGAACATCGGCGGTCACGAATGCGAAGCGCTCGAAGCCGGGTGAGTCGTCGAGCTCATACGCGTGGGCCAGCGCGCGCTCGCCATCCCCGACCAACGCGACGGCCGGACCAGGGGCTTCGGGCAGGTGCAGCGTCACGGCCCCGCGGGCGTCGGAAGAAGCCACCACGCCATAGTGCCTGCCGGCCGCGATGTAGCGAACTTGCACGACGTCGCCAGGGTGTAGGCGGGTGGCAGACCCGAGGCGTTCGACGCCGGCCGCGGTCTTCCGGTAAAGCCCCAGGGAGGGTTGCAGGCCTTTGCTGGTGATGATTTCTTGCTCTGGCTGTTCGCGCGCAAGCCTGGCGTTCTCCGTCCCGACCGGCGCCCGGAGCAAAAACAGGACGATCGCCGCGGCACCGACGGTGGCCAGTGACACGAGCCATGCGGGCCGGGCCACGCGCGCGCGCGGCAGGAGAAGCGCCCGGCGCCGTACCTCAGCCGCGACCTGGTCCGCGGGATGCGCGGCCAGAATCTCGGCATCGGACGCGGCCAGCGCCGCAAGCCGATCTCCATCACCGGTGGCGACGAGCCGCTCCCGCAAGGCACGGGCCTGCGTCTCGGGCAGCTCGCCGGCCGCCAGTCTTTCCAGCAACCAATCCGGCAGGTGTTCCGCGGGGGAGGCCATCATGCGTCTCCTTGTGTGACAGGCAAGCGCTCCTTCAGCGTCCGCAGGCGCTTGCGTACCCCTGACACGGACATGCCGACTTCCGCGGCGACTTCCTCCAGGGTCAGCCGGTCCACATACAGCAACACGGCGATGAGGCGCGTGGAGTCGGGTTCGCGGCCAAGGATGCGTTCCAGCGCTCGGCGCGCCAGGGAGAGGTTCTCGGCATCGTTTCCAAATGATGCAATGTTCAAGAGCATGTCCTGGTCGGGATCTTCTGGCCTGCGGCGCTCGCTGCGTAGACGGTTGAGACACACGTGGGTCGCCACGGTCAGCAGCAGGCCCCCCGGCGCCCTCGCGTCGAGGCGGTTTTTCCGTCGCAGCAGCTCTAGGAAGACATCGTGCATGGCATCCACGGCTTTGTTTTCGTCCCGCAGCAAGGCGCGACATCGGCGCAGGACCATGGGCCCATGGGTCCGATAGAGGCTTTCGATGTCCACCGCCATGCGGGTTTCTTCTACGAGAACACCGCTCCGCTGGAAAGCAGTTACCGCAGGAGATGGAGTACACTGGGCACTAGACATGGGCACGACGCGCACTTGCCCCCATTGCGGCTGCAGTTTTTCCGGAACCCTCGATCGGTGTCCGAACGACGGCACGCCGTTGTTTGCGCCTGAAATCATGGCGCGCGTCGGCATGCTGCTGAAGGACCACCAGATCCAGGGCGTGATCGGCGAGGGCGGGATGGGCGTGGTCTACCGCGCCCAACACGTCGTGCTGGAAAAGCCGGTGGCCATCAAGGTGCTGCACAATCGGTTCGCCCGGCAGACGGAGGCGGTCGAGCAGTTCATCCTGGAGGCCAGGGCCGCCAGTCGTATTCGCCACCCCAACATCATCGACGTGACCGATATCGGCACCACCGAGGACGGACAGGTCTTCCTGATTATGGAGTACCTGGAAGGGGAGAACCTGGAGGAGCGCTTGCGCCGGGTTCATCGCTTGCCGGTATTCGAGGCGGTCAACATCGTGGCGCAGGTGGCGCGCGGGCTGGGCGCCGCTCACGAGCTGGGCATCGTGCACCGCGATCTCAAGCCGGGGAACATCTTCCTGGTCACGCGCGAAGGACGGCGCCGGGTGGTGCGCCGCTCGGCCGACGCGGCCGGTGTCCGCTTCGCGGTCGAGCCCGAGGGGACCTTCGACATGGTCAAGCTGCTCGACTTCGGCGTGGCCAAGTTCCTCGATTCAGGCCCGGGCTCGGCCACGCGCGCCGGCGCCATCTGCGGCACGCCCTACTACCTGTCGCCCGAGCAGGCGCAGGAGAGGCCGGCCGATGTACGCAGCGACATCTACTCGCTGGGCGCCGTGTTCTACGAGATGATCACCGGCGCGGTTCCCTTTTCCGGCAAGTCGATCCTGGAGATCCTCAACGGGCACGTCTCGGGCGCGCTCATCCCTCCCCGCCGTCGCGCATACGACGCGGGGATCGACCAGCGCACGGAAGCCGTGGTGCTCAAGTGCCTGGCCAAGAACCCGGACGACCGTTTCGCAAGCACCGATGAGCTGAGCGAGGCCTTGCGCGAATGCGTGAGCGACCGTGCCTATCTGCGTGATGCGGAACGGCTTCCCGGAATCGAGCAGGCCGGGCTCGACGTCTCACGCTCGGTTCAGTCCGCCCGGCGACGGCCCGCGCCACCGGAGGAAGAGGTGGACGTGACTTTCGACGATCGCGAGCCGAGAGCCGATCAGGAGCCGAGAGCCGCCGAGGAGCCCGCCGGCGACGACCAGCCGATGGTTCACGACGAGCTGGCCGGTCTCGACCTTCCCGACTCCGATGACTTCGGCAGTACGATGCGCATCGACAGTTTTCGGGCGCAGAGAAACCGGCGTCTGATGGTCGGGGCCGCGATCGTGGTGCTCGCCGGGGCCGGCTTTGCCTTTTGGGGTCTGCGCAACAATTCCGCGCCCGCGCTGCCAGGCAAGGTGGCGGCCGCGGCACCGGCCCCGCCGGCGACCCCGCCCGCGCCGCCCGCGCCGCCCGCGGCGCCCGCGGCGCCCGCGGCGCCCGCGGCGCTCCCAGCGGTGGCCAAGCCGCTGGCGCCTGCGCCGGTTGCTTCGGCGGAGCCTCCACCGCCCGCGAAGCTGCCACCCCCTGGTACCGGCAAGCCACCCGCGCGACCTCGCCATGCTGGTGAGGAGAGCGGCCATCATGTTCTCGCTGCTCTTCCAACCGCGTATCCCACGCCCGCTGCTCCCGCGGAGCCCGAACCGACGCCCGAAGCCCCCGCCGCCACCGTGTCCCCGGCGCCAGCGCCGGTTGCGCCCGCGCCTGTTGCCGCAGCCCCTGCGGGCGCGGGGGACCCAGAGGACTTGCTGCGCGAAGCCCAGCAGGCTTGGGCCCGGCACCACTACGCCATGGCCATCGGCAAGGCCCAATCAGCCCTCGCGCTATCCCCCGACGACAAACGTGCCTACCAGATCATCGCGGTATGCTCCTGTGCTCTGCACAACGCGGACGATGCCAAGCAGGCGGTTGCCCACCTCGATCCGGCGAAGGGCAAGTTGGTGCGCAGCCTGTGCGAGAAAGACGGGGTCGTCCTCGATGCCGAGTGAGGCCGATTGAAAGCTTCGTCGCGCGCACAGCGGGCGCGAAACCCCGCAAAAACCATTGGATGTTCCCTCGGGGATCACGAAAACTGCTAGCTGCGATGTGGCCGGATCGCCTAGACGAAATCAGCGCATCTTCAACGCTGGCCCGCGTGGTCTGGTGCCTCACGCTGGCCTTGCTCTTGGCGCTATTCGTCTTCCTGCACGCCATGGGCGTCAGCCAGGGCGAGCTGCCCTTGGACGACGCGGGAACCTGGGGCGTCGCGACGCGATCGCTTGGCACCGTGTTCACCCTGCCCACGGAATTCCATTCCCAGCCGCCGCTTTACTACTTGGTCCTGCACTTTTTGGCGAAGGTTAGCGACGCGTATTGGGTGTTGCGCGGGCTGTCCTTCGTGTGTTGCCTCGGGCTCGTCGCCTTCGTCCTGTTTCGAGCCCACGAGCTGAACCTGCTTTCCCGCGTGGCCTTCTCGCTGCTCTTCATGTCGGGAGAGCTGGGCGACTACCTTTCCACCTCGGTCAGGCCCTATGGCATGGCCGCGCTCCTGGTCACCATCTCGTTCGTCGTTTTCACGCGGCTGCTGGGCGAGCCCAGTCGTCGGCTGGTGGTGGCCCATGCCCTGGTAACCCTCGCTGCGCTGTATACCAATGCCTTCGTCTTCACCATCCTTCCCCTGCAGGCGGCCTGGCTGCTGGGGACGTACGCGGTCTACACAAGACTGCACGGCCGCCGGCCCGCCTTTGAGCGGTTTCGCGCCAGCCTGATCGGCATGGCCGCGGTCGTCGTCGGCACCATCCCGTACCTCGCCATGGCCTGGCATTACCAGTCCAAAGTCTACGCCGCGGCGGCCTCGGCGAGCCGATACCACGGTCCGCTGCGCCCCGAAGTCTATTGGTTCGCCATCCGCGATTTCTTCCTTTTCCCCCGCTATCAGCTTTGGCTGGTGATTGGACTCGTGGCCGTGGGGCTCGCGGTGCGTGTCGCGCACAAGAAGTGGGATGCCCTGCTCTGGCTGTGCATGGGCGTGACGCAAATCGCCTTCATCTGGTCTTTCGTGAACGGACGGAGCCTCTTGTGGTTTCAGACCAAGTACATGATCGCCGCCTACCTCGCGATCTGTTTCCTGGCGGCCGTGGCCTTCGCGCACCTGCCCCGGCTGGCCTGCCGCGGAATCTGGCTGGTGGTGCCCATTGCCGTGGGTTGGCTGGCCTACGGGCAATACGGGAAATTCTCGGCCTTCTTCGCGCACGCGCGTCCCCTGGGGTATTTCCAGGAATTCCACAAAACCTTGACCGAGCAGCCGGGCAAGAAGGTGGTCTTCTTCGACATCGGCTACGATGGGCAACACCTGGAATACCAAGTCCGCCGGGATCGCGACATCGTGGTGGCCACCATGCGCGGTTCAGGTTGGGCCAGCGGCGGGGACAATCACTTGGATGCAGACTACGTGGCGCGCGTGATCGACGGATCCTGGGGCGCTACCCGTTGCTTCTACTACGTCGTCGCGGCGCCCGCGGGCCCGTACCAGCGGATCTTCATCCCGCGAATGCGACACTACGGATACGCGCAGAAACGCACGTTCCCGGTCGCGGCCCGGCCCACCGCGGAATTCTGCCGGCCTTGAGGGCCGAGGCCGCGACAATTCCGGATCAGTTCGTGGGCATCGCCGTTCATCTGGCCAATGATCCTGCTTGCGGCGTTGCGCGCGCGAGCCGGCGCTTGCGCCTGCGGCCCCCCCTACGCATGCCTCTCGCTGCGGGCGCTACATAGAGACCGGCTACCGAACCATGTGGCGGAAACATTGCCGGGCCGCGGCCGTCATTCCTGACGGCTCGACCTGCTCGCGGCCCGGCTTTCTTCCTGCCTGATCTCTACTGGCAGACGCCGTTTGTGCAAACCAGAGAGCTGCACTCGGCATTGGCGCCGCAGGGCGAACCCTTAGTACAGTGCGGAGAGCAGGCCGGGGGCTTGCAGATGCCGTTCGTACAGACCCGCGACGAGCAGTCGCTGTTGGCGCCGCATGCAGCGCCGTCGCTACAATGCGGCGAGCAAGCGGGAGCCCGGCATACGTTGCTCGTGCAGACCAAAGACGCACAATCGGCGTTCAAGCCGCAAATCGCCCCTGGAGCGCATTTTGGCGAGCAGGCGGGTGGTTGGCAGGTCCCGTTTGCGCAGACCTGCGATCCGCAGTCGGTGCTTGCACCGCACACCGCGCCTTGATTGCAGTGTGGGGCGCAGGCCGCTGGCTGGCAGATCCCACCAGAGCAAATCTTGGTTGTGCAATCGGCGTTCAGGCTGCACACGGCTCCCTGATTGCAATTGGGGCTGCATGAACGGCAGGTCCCACTCGTGCACACGTGCGTCGAGCAGTCGCCGCTCGCGCCGCAAGACGTTCCCTGGCTGCAATGTGGCGAGCAAGCAGGCGGCACGCACGACCCATTGGTACACACCTTCGACCCGCACTCGCCGTTCGCACCGCAGGCTGTCCCCTGGCTGCAAGTCGGCGAGCAGCTCGGAGCCTGGCACTTGTTGCTCGAGCAGATGTGCGCCGCGCAGTCCGTGCTGACGTCACAGGTGGCTCCCTCGCTGCACATGGGAGCGCAGACAGGCGGCTGGCACAGACCACCGGTGCAAATCTGCGACACGCAATCCCCGTTCGCGCCACACCCACCCCCTTGATGACACTTCGGCGCGCAAGCCGGCGGGCTGCACATATTGCTCGTGCAAACCTGCGAGCCACACTCCGCGTTGGAAGCGCAAGCCGTTCCCTGCATGCAATGGGGGACACAGAGAGGCGGGGCGCAAACGCCATTCGTGCAAACCTGCGACGCGCATTCCCCGCTGCTGTCGCATGGGGCACCCTCTGGGCAATTTGGGCTGCAGGCAGGGGGTTGGCAAACCCCTGCGTTGCAAACCTTCGACTCGCAGTCGGCATTGGCGCCGCAGCCCGCGCCCAGGGCACAATTCGGTGCACAGGCAGGCGCCTGACAAGCGCCGTTCGCGCAGACTTGCGATCCGCATTCGCTGTTCGAAATGCACACGGTTCCCTGCGGGCAATGGGGTGAACACGCAGGTGGCGCACATACGCCATTCGTACAGACCTGTGAGGCGCAATCCCCGCTGCTATCGCAAGCGGCTCCCTCGGTGCACGTCGGGCTGCAGGCTGGCGGCAAACAGATCCCATAATAACAGACCTGTGAGTTGCAGTCTGCATTTGCGCCGCAGCCTGTGCCCTGCTGACAATGGGGAGAACACGCGGGCGTCGCGCAGGCGTTGCTCACGCAGGATTGCGTCGCACAGTCTCCATCAATGCCGCAGGTCGACATGAACAGCGACGCGGCGCAGATTCCGATGCTGCAATTCTGCGAGCTACAGTCTCCAAACGGTCCACCCAGGCCGCAGGGTTGCCCGACAGGACAGCAGGTCAGCCCGGATTGGCAGGATGAGGAACACGCCGCAGGCGCGCATATGCCGTTCGTACAGACCTGAGACGCGCAGTCACCGTTGGCGCTGCACGCCGTCCCCAGCGGGCTGGCGACATTTCCAACGCACAATTTGTCGTACCACACGTCGGAGTTGAACGGCTTCGATATGATCTTTATGTCGTGAGTGACGTACAGAAAGGTTCCAAATGCCGCATCATAGTAGAGGTCCACCAACCCCTGGAGACAAGGCGAGCTCATCTGGGTTGTAATTTGGTCCTGTACGCCGGAACCCTTCGTGGTCGTCGTAACCTTTTGGTATTCCTCCTCGAATGCGTAGCCGACACTGGCCTGCCCTGTAAGAGCTTCATATATCGGGAATGAGGTGCTGACAGTCTGCTGGAACTGGAGGTCAGTGCCGTTGCCGGTACTCTCCGACGAGCTGGTCGCGATGCTCAGCTGTTGAGTGCAATTGTTGGTCTGTGTCGGATTGTTCGGTTGAGGGGCGGGAGGCACTGGCAGCGTATTGGGGAGAAGAGTCCCTGAGATGGGGACACAGGTTGCATTCACCGGCACCGGCGGGAATCGGTCCGGGTTGGCCTGGATCACCTGGTTCAGTTGACTCGTACTACGCAGCGCAATCGACCCGCTGGGCGTCACAAAGAAATTGGGATTCAACAGCAGGATGCTACGTGCATTGTCCGGCGATATTTGGCCCTTGACGACCGGGATCGGGATCAGGGAAGTGTCGACGACAGGCGGCGACTTCAACAAGTTGTCTGCAGTCGAGGAGGATTGTGCAAGTGCCAAGAGCTGCTGACCACTCAAGATGAGCGTCTTCGCATTCTTGTAGTCCAACACGACCTGTGGAGGCTTGGTGGGATCGGGAAAGGTGGTAATGGTCGCCGGGATGGCCAGCGAGAGAACAAACTCGTCAAACAGACCGCTTGGAATGTCTGCGTGGGCGGATACGTTGTACGCCGTCTGGTCTGTTCTCGACGTTGAATAGCCGCCGCCCGAAATGTTTTCCCATTGATACTGCAGCATTGAGCTGCCGGATACGCTCCCTTCGTCGTCATCCCCCAGCTTAACCCCGGTCGAAATTACGAACCCGTTCTTGTCAACGGTCTGCCAAGTGGTCGAGCTGGTGACCGAGTAGTTGGTCCCGTACTGCTGCGTGCTCAGGGCGCCGGGCGGGTCGTAGAAGATCGCTTGGAGC
>Ga0335069_10003455_pt1 | contig 23860 bp, 24 predicted proteins | sample Lox_Sample_11_FD_206714 | JGI IMG/M metagenome (GOLD analysis project Ga0335069, IMG submission 206714) | Soil microbial communities from Loxahatchee National Wildlife Refuge, Florida, United States - Lox_Sample_1.1 | ecosystem: Environmental > Terrestrial > Soil > Wetlands | place: USA... | reverse complement strand
TCGGAAACGCGCTGGATGTGAACCGCGATGCCAAAACCATGCATGGGTCCGCGCGCCAGGCTCTTGAGCACCAGGAGATCCAGGGTGCCTCGCAGAACGTCGTTGTTCGTCTTTGCCATGGCATTCCCTCAGATGTCTAGGGAAGTATGCGCCGGGGCAGCGCGTGTGTCAAGCGGGTTATCGCATGTAGACTGGACGACCGGTCTCAGTCCGGCACCGCGGTTCACGATGGCCGCAGGAAACGGATGGCGAAGGAATATCCGCAGGTGGAATTGGACGAATGGGTGGCGATGCCGAATCATTTGCTCCTGGTTCTCGTCATAATCGGACGTAGGGGCGGTTCGGGAACCGCCCCTACGTCCGATTCGACGTCGCGATATGACGTTCTATTGATCGTGCGTGCCGGGGATATTGGGCGTGCGGTGAACTTCCCCATCCACCGCTTCCGATAATTCAATATTATTCCGATCCAGAAGAGTCCCCGTGGCTTGCTCATACTGGATTAAAGCCTTGGCATATGCGGCGCGCGCTTTCACCACATTCCCTTCGGCCGTAGACAGATTCCTTTGCGCAGTGATGACGTCTTCCACCGAGGCGGAAGCCAGGGCAAACTTCTTCTGTTGCATGTCGAGGACCTGGCGGGAAACCGCCGTCAGCTTGAGCGCAGCATCCAGCGTGCTGCGGGTTTGCTGCACCGCGCTCACCGCCTTGCTGACATCCCAAACGGCCTGGTTCTTCGCATCCTGAAGTTTCATCTGCAACTGCCGCTGTTCCAGGACGGCCCGGGCGGCGTCAGCCTGGGCAGTGCGATTGCGAATGGGGAGACCGACCGACACCCCGTAGGAGATGTTGGGGTAGTCGCCATGGAAGATGTTGGTGAAGGTAGGAGGCAGCGTTCCCCCCAGCCCTGAGAGGCTATAGGAAGCAAAAACCTGGACCGAAGGTAATAGCGCGTTGCGTGTTCCCTGGATGGTGTACTCCTGGTTGCGCAGGTTCAAATCAGCCTGCTCAATCTCGGGTCGATGGCTGGCGGCTTCCCGCAGCGCCTCGTCCAGGGAAGGCACATCATCCGGGTGCGGCTCCGGCAACCGGTCGGAAGTCGCGAGCTGCACCGTCGCCAACTGTTCATTGAAACTCTTGGAGATTTTGGCTTTCATGGACTGGGCGTCCTGGGAAAACGTATTTTGCGCCGCCAACAGCACTTGTTCCTGGTCGGCAACTTCCTCCTGGCTACGCAGCACGTCATACTTTGCCACAGCTCCAATCTTCAGTTGGACCTGGTTACTTTCCAGGAGCTTCTGTGCGTACCCCACTCCCTCCTGCGCCACGTGGATACTTTCCTGATCTGCCAGCAGGTCGTAGTAGGTGGTCATCACAGCCGCCACCTCGGCGATTACGCTTTGACGGAAGACACTCATGGAGTATTTCAGATTGTTGCGCCCGATGCGGATAAACCTGCCATTGGCGCGTGAGCCGAACCCGTTTAATAAGTTCTGGCTGAAGCCCACCGACAAGCCTGAAACAAATGCCGGATTGTACAGGCTGGTGGTGGTGTTGGAAGAGATGCGATAGCTGTATTCGGATACCCCAAAGCTCGTACCGCTCAGAAACCCCTGGCTGTAGCCGGCTTGAATGTAAGTTTGGTGCGTCGTCTCAACCGGCACGCCGCTCACCACCGTGTAGTTCAGTGGCGTGATGGCATTGCTCCAGCCATAGAAAGCATAAACACTCGGATCGCAACAACCCGCCGAACCCACGCTGTTGATCCCGCCCCCCAAGGTGCCTCCGGCGCCATTCCCGCCGCCGCCTCCCCCGTTCCCTACGCCTCCGCCCAGGCTGCCGGAGAAGAGGGTTGTGGATTGGTAGGCGCCTGCCACACCGCGGGTTGCGCCCCCTCCCTTGGCGCGCAAAAGGTCGGTTTGGGCAATGGGCAGGTTGTACCTCGCCACGGCGATGTCCAGATTGTTTTCCAGAGCCAGAGCGATGGCGTCATTAATCGTCAACACCAACTTATCGCCCTGAATCAGGTTCTTGAGCCGCGCCGAGTTGTCCATTTGAGGGTCGGGGACGAAAGGAGCCACATAGGGAGAAATGACGTCAGGAAAACTCCGGTTGTTCGAGTAGTCGATTTGGGTCGCGGCCTCTCGCTTGGCCGAGGGACCGTGATCATTGCCCGCAGGCACTCCGGCTTCCTGTGGACTGGCGGCGCTCCATGGGCAAAACAGAATCATGCACGAAATCACCGCCAGCAGACGTTCAAGGCGCTGTGTTTTTGTCATTTCCAGGTCTCCATTAAGTCTTGGGTATCAGGTGCTGGATGCCAGGCGTTGCTTGCGCAGACGTTGGCCTCGGGTACGGGGTTTCCCAGGTTCCTCGTCCTGACACAGCCATGGCAGGAGCACGGCCACAATCGGAATCCGAGCTAACCTATTTTTTATCAGCGCAGTGCAGGCGATGAACTCATTCGGGCCTCGCCCCCACGCCGTCCGGTCGTGGGATTGACGTGGTCGGAATCGAACAGTGGGTGTGAGCAACTGGAGGACGAAATTCTGGCGTCACGCACCCGCTTCCATGCCCCGCGTGTCCTCACATAAGTGTAGAATGGCGGGCTTGAAGATTTGCCCCACGCACTCCATGCTGGGGCGCGGGAATGATTGTGAACGGAACAATATGGAAGCCGACCCCACGTTGAACTCGGAGCCATCGCTGCCCCTTCCTGCCGGGGAGCCGGACCGCCCCTCGGCAGTTCCCGCTGCGAGCCATTTCAAGGGGTGGGGAATCGTACTGGTTCTCGCCCTGACCTTTGCGGTTTATGCCCCCACGCTCGGGTACCAGTTCGTCCATGACGATCGCGGGCAAATCGTGGAGAACCCCGCGGTCCATTCCTGGCGCGCCGTTCCCACCTACTTCACCGCCCAGGTGTGGGCAGGCGTTATGCCGGAAGAGTTGGGAAACTACTACCGCCCCCTCTTCCTTTTGTGGCTGCGAATCAATGACGTGGTGTTTGGAAACCACGCCTGGGGCTGGCACCTCACCACGCTTCTGGCTCACCTGCTCACGACATTCCTGGTGTATCTCCTGGCGTGCAGGCTGGGGACGGGTCGCGATGTGGCGCTTCTGGCGGCCCTGATCTTCGGAATTCACCCCGCCCACATTGAGGCGGTGGACTGGATTTCCGGCGTCACGGAACCGCTGCTGGGAATCCTGCTGATAGGGTCGTTCCTCTGCTACCTGGAATGGCGAGAGGGTGCAGCGCCGCGGTGGAGACTGCTTTCCCTCGGGTTGTTTGCGCTTGCCCTGCTGGAGAAGGAAACGGCTTTGATAGTCCCCGTGCTGTTCCTTGCGTATGATTGGATCCTGGGGCAAGGGAGAAGGGAGGGGTTCCTCGCGTGGTGCAGAGAGGCGCTCGGCAGGATTTGGCCTTACCTTCTCATCATCGCGCTCTATGTGCCCTTGCGGATCTATGCTCTGAAGGGTTTCAGCCATGTGGTGACACCCTTGAGCACGGCGCGACTGGTCTTCACCTGGCCGGGGCTGATTTGGTTCTGGATTCGGCATCTCGCCTGGCCGGTTGGCCTGAGCACTTTCTATAATCTTCCCGCGGTAATTCATCCCACCTTCGGGAATTCCCTCCTCCCCGCTCTTCTGGATCTCGCCGCAGGACTGGTAATTTTCCTTTGCGTTCGCAGGTCTCGCCTGGCTGTCTTTTTTACGGTCTGGCTGGCGTTGCCCTTGCTCCCGGTCCTCAACCTGCGTGTATTCATCGCTGACGACTTTGCCCACGACCGGTACCTTTACCTGCCTTCCGTGGGTTTAGCCGTCCTCGTGGCGATGCTTCTGAAAACGGTCTGCGTGGGGCCGCGCTGGCGGGGCGTCCCCGCGTCGCTTGTCGCCGCCACGGTGTGCCTGGCGGCCGTGATGAGCTACGGATCCATCGCCGAGGGTTACTACTTCCGCGATAATCTGACCTTTTACGCGCACGTCCTGGCGAAGGCGCCGCACAACCCCTATGCCGAATCCAATTACGCCATCCTGCTGGCGGAGGATGGACAGTACGGCCCCGCACTGGAACTGTTCCTTGACGTCGCGCATTACCATCCGGATTACTTTAACGCGACATATAACCTGGCCCTCACTTACTACAAGCTGGGCAGGCTTCCGGAGGCGGAGCAACATTTCCTTCAGGCACTCGAAATCAGCCCCAACAAACCGGACGCGTACTTCTACCTGGGCATGACACGCTTCAAATCCGGGCGCACCGTCGAGGCGATTGATTCCCTGCGCCGCGCCATCGCCATCCGGCCCAGTGGTTATGCCTACCATTTCGCGCTGGGAGTCATGTTGAAAAGCCAGGGTGACTTGAACGGCGCGCTCCGGGAATTCAAGGAGGAGATGGCAAATAATCCGGACTTGCAGGCAGCGGCAGAGCAGGCGCGGCAGATTGAACAACAAATCTCAAACAAGTAGAGGCAACGATTAAAGACCAGGACGATACAGGAGACCCATCATGAACCGACGCAATTTCAGCAGGACGCTTGCCGGAGCCGCACTGGGCAGCGCGGCACTGGCCCTTGATCCCGTGCCCAATGCCGGACGCACACTCGGCGGTGCATCCCTCGCCGGCACCAGCCCGAGCGCGGCGGAAACCCCTTTCAAAACCTCCGTGATGCTCTGGACGGTGTTCAAAGACATGCCCTTCGAAGCACGGCTGGAGAAGGTCGCCGAGGCCGGCTTCCACGCTGTGGAACTGGTGGGGGAATACTCGAAGTGGACGGAAGACGATTTTCGCCGCTACAACAAGAAGCGCTCCGAACTGGGCATCACATTCGACTGCACCGCCGGCCTGCGCCACGGCTCGGGCGACCCCAGCATGCGCGAGGCTCTTCTGGCGGACGTTCGTGCGGAACTGAAGATCATGGAGAAGATTGAATGCCCGGCGCTGATCATCATGTCCGGGGACGTGGTGCCGGGCCTCGCGCCGCAAGTCCAGCACAACAGTTGCGTGGAAGGCTTGAAGCGGGCGGCGGAATTGGTAGAGGGGAAGGGCGTCACCCTGCTGCTGGAAAACATTGACCTCGAGGAGAATCCCCATTACTACCTGTGGTCCGTCCCCGAAGCCTTTAAGATCATCGAGGAAGTCAATCATCCTCAGGTCAAGTTTCTGTACGACTTCTACCACGCGCAGATTTCCGGCGGCAACCTGATCGCCAACCTGCAACGCCATGCCGGCAAGGTGGGACTGGTCCACATTGCCGACGTTCCCGGCCGCCACGAGCCCGGCACCGGCGAGATCTACTACAACAACATCTACAAAAAGCTCGCCGAGTTGAAGTACGACCGCTACGTAGCGATGGAATTCCTCCCCTCGGGAGACCCGGTGAAGGCACTCGCCCGCGCGCGAGAAGAAGCACTGCAAGCGGGCAGGAGCTAGGTGTCAGGTTTCAGGTGTTAGGTGCCAGGGGCTGGGGGCGGGGTACAGGGGGCCAGAGATCTCCGCACACGCCATGCCGTGTGTACGAATCCATGGGCGGCCCTGCCCCCTTTGGTTGCAGCGAGCGAATCTTACTTCTATCCGGACGCGGCGTTGAGTCTTGCCTGAATCTGCGGCAGCACCTTGCGCAGTTCCGTCCCCGCCCCGGGAGATAATCGCGACGCCAGGGCGGAAATAGCGGTGAGAATGGCGACGTCGCTCAAAGGCCCCAGCGCTTCCGGCGGGGGATCCGGCAAGGTTAGGATGATCTTGATCCAATCGGCAAGGACGTTCCAAAGTGGTGAACCCGGTTCGATGGGCATGTCTTCTCTCCTTGCGTTGTTATTTCCCTGACCCTGGGTTGATTTCAGGCAAGCTGGCGGCTGCCACGGCCTGGCCCACCCGGCGGGTGGATTCATCGGGCAGGTGCAGCGCCACCTTCACGGCGATGTGTGGAAATTCCCCTCGCAGTACTTCCTGGGCCCGTTGCAGGATGATGTTGCCACCCTCGCCGGAGGTAACCCGTCCGAGGATCAACACATGCCGCAACTCGTAGAAGTCGGCATATTGAGCCACGCCGTAGCCCACGTAGCAGCCAATGGTGTCGAAGATTTGCCGGGCGCGTTCGTCGCCTCGACCCAGGAGTTCTTGCACGGACTTCAGCATTCCGGCGAGGCCCAGCTTGGAGTCAAGCGTGATTCCCGCCACCGGCGCCAGGCGAAACACCGCTTGCTGGGAGAAATAATTGGCGCCCACGCCGCGGTCACCCGACCACTCATCCATGGGAGCCTGCGGGTCGTAGTCGACCGGGCAGAAAGCCAGTTCGTTTAGCCAGGTGGTCAACTCGCCGGTGGGGGTCACGTACCCGCCGGCCTCGCTGGAACCCAGCGCCATGCCCAGCACGGCAGCATCGTTCAGAGACATGGCTCCGGCCAGCGCCGTCACCTCGCCGTCGTTCACCACGTCGAAGGGAATGCCACCCCAGGCTTTCTGCAAATCCACAAACAGATTGCGAATCTGGGTGTCAAAAAGCGGCTGGGGTACCCCACGGTAGAGCGAGCCCACGCGTGGCCGGTTGTTGATGTAAACGCCTGCCGCGCTTCCGCCCACGGCATCGACGTGGGGCAAGTGCCGGGCCGCGCTTTGGAGCGCCGCATTGATCTGGTCGAAGTGATAACGCGGGTCGGTGGCGTTGCGGGGATCCCAGACCACCTCCTCCGTGTAAACGGCTTCCCCGTCCTTGACGGCCGCCACTTTGCGGTCGCTGGCGCCCAAGTCGAAGCCGATCCTGGAGCCTTCCAGGTGGCCGCCCAGGCGCACAGTGCCTTCGTTGGGCGGGGGGACTTTGTGGGCTTCGGTGATGTCCACCGTGAACGGATGTTCGTAGACCCCACCCATGAAATCCGCGTCAAATTTCCGCTCCCCAGCGCCCGAGTAAACCGCACGGATGTGCTCGCCCACGCTCTTGGGCCCTCCTACGATGACCCGCCATCCACCCTTTTGCCACAGGAGCATCTTGACCAGGCGTTCGGCAAAAGGGAGGTTGAGCGCGGCGGATTCCGAGCCTTCGTCAAGGCACTGAGTGCGATACACGGACAGCGACTGGCCGCCGCGTTCCAAGCCAATCACCAGCGGCACACCGCGTCCGGAATTATTTACAAATTTACAAAAATTATGATTGAAAAGGACGGCCGGAGAGAACGTTCGATGTAATGGCGGAACGAATTTAGGCGATGAAACCTTTAAGAGTGCTTCTATGTCCACGTCTTCCTCCATAATTCATCATTATCCTATAGTTCGGAATAATTCAGACCCAGATAATATGTGCAACCCCAGGCGTGGTCAAGCCATCGCGAGGGCACCGTGCCGGACCGGGCTCTCTATCGGGTCTGCAACACAAAAATATTTCGCCGTTGTCGATTTCGCACGCTCCATGCGTCGTACCGGTGGCGGAATAATGCTGCGGGCCCAAAGCTGGAAGAAAGCGGCAAACTTGTATATGCTTCCGAAAAGGGGACTGCAAAACCACTTTTAAGGAGGAGCGTTGGACACGGGCTTACAAAACACCATTGCAATGTTCAAGACCAACACTGACCTGGTGAAGAAAGCCACCGGCGACATCCCGGCCGACCAATGGTTGCGCAAGCCGGGCGATTCCTCCAACCACTTGCTTTGGATCATGGGGCATCTGGTGTGGAGCCGGGGGAACATTCTCAGGACACTCGGCGAGGATTGGTCTCTCCCCTGGGAAAAACAATTCGCCCGCGGCGCCGCCCTTGCCGATGAATCCCAATACCCGAACGCGGAAGAAATCCGCCAGGCCTGGAGCGACGTTACCAAGCGCCTCGCCGCGTGCCTGGCCAACGTGCCGGCCGAAGTCTTGGAGAAGCCCTACGACAAACCCACGTTCGACGGGAAGCTCAGCGGGTTCGTCGCCTTTCTGGCGTTTCACGAGACCTATCACGTTGGCCAAGTGAGCTATCTCCGCAAATGGCTGGGGCACGGCCAGCTCGTAGGGTAATTTAGATTTCGATAATGAGGTTTGCGATCTTCGATTCCCCCCGGGGCCGGGGCATTTCATCCAAAGCAGGAGGAAGGGATTATGAAAAAACTGAGCGTGATTCCAGCAATGGTGATCCTTGCCAGTTTGATGGTGTTCCAACCACTGTTTCCCGCGGCTCCCAATGAACCCGCCGCGGCGGCTTTCGACCAGTTGAGAACTCTGAGCGGCGAGTGGGAGGGCACTGCCAACGAAGGCGGGAAAGACATGACCACCGCCACATCCTTCCGGGTTGTTTCCGATAACTCGGCCATCCTGGACCTGCTGGGCGCCGGTACGCCGCACGAGATGGTGACCATGTTTCACATGGACGGGACCGACCTGCTCGCAACGCATTACTGCGCGGTGCATAACCAGCCGCGCTTCCGCTATGTGCCGTCCTCCGATCCGAAGGTGGTGAACTTCGAGTTCAAGGATGCGACGAATCTCGCCGCTCCCACCGCGCCCCACATGGTGGGGGTGAAGTTTACCCTCCTTGACCCAAGCCACCACTGGGAGGACTGGACGTTCCTTTCCAATGGTCAAACCCGCACGACGCGTTTCGACTTCCACCGGAAGTAGCGCCGCCCCTTAGGGCGGCACATGTCGGGCGCAAGCCCGGCGCTACGTTCGGTGGCTCATCAGAGCGGCACACAAGGAGGAACCATGCGCTACATGTTATTGATTTACGCCAACGAGCAGGCGCGGGAAGCCCTGCCGCCGGAGGAACGCCAGCAAAGAATGGCGCAGGCTCTGGCCGTCATGGAGGAGGCCGACCGGTGTGGGGTCTTCGAGGGCGCCGGCCCGTTGCAACCCACCACCGCCGCCACCACCCTCCGCGCCCGCGACGGCAAGTGGCTGATCACCGACGGTCCCTATGTGGAGACCAAGGAGCAGCTTGGCGGTTACATCATCCTGAACTGCAAGGATCTGGACGAAGCGCTGGAGTGGGCTGCGAAGTTTCCCCTGGTGTGCGCCGGCGAGGGTGGCGTGGAAGTAAGGCCCATCCAAACCATGCCGGGGTTCGGCAAAGCGCCGGTGCCGGACGCCGCCGTAGGCGTCCATGGATGAGTTAAAGAGCGCGGTTGAATCGGTCTTCCGGCGTGAGTCGGGGCGCATCATCGCCAGCCTGATCCGGATGTCGGGCTCCTTCGACCTCGCCGAAGAAGCCATGCAGGACGCGTTCGCGGCCGCGCTGGCTCGCTGGCCGGAGCATGGCACTCCCGATAATCCCGGCGCCTGGATCACCGCCGTCGCGCATCGCAAGCTGATTGATTATGCCCGCCGCGCCCGTACCCGCCGCGACAAGGAGGATGACCTTGCCTATCTGGCGGAATCGACACAGTCCGCAGATTTCCCCGGCGCCGGAGATGGCGATGGCGAGATGAACTTCCCCGACGATCGCTTGCGCCTCATCTTCACCTGCTGTCACCCGGCACTGAACCCGGAAGCGCAAGTGGCCCTGACCCTGCGGACCCTGGGGGGATTGACCACGCCGGAAATCGCCCGCGCCTTCCTGGTGCCGGAGCCCACCCTGGCGCAACGGCTGGTGAGAGCCAAGCGCAAGATTCACGACGCGCGCATCCCCTACGAAGTTCCTCCTCCAAACTTGTTGCCCGAACGCCTGGCTTCCGTCCAGGCCGTGATTTACCTGATTTTCAACGAGGGCTACGCCGCCACGGCGGGCGACAGCCTGATCCGCCGCGAGTTGTGCGCGGAAGCCATTCGCCTGGGGCGGACGCTCTGCGAACTGATTTCGCAGGAGCCGGAGAACCTCGGACTGCTGGCGCTGATGCTGCTCCACGATTCCCGGCGTGACGCGCGTGTGAACAGCCAGGGCGAACTGATGCCTCTGGAAGAGCAGGATCGAGCGCGGTGGGACCGCGAGCGCATCCGCGAAGGACTGGAGTTGGTGGATAAAGCCCTGCGTATGGCCGGAATTGGACCTTATCAACTGCAAGCCGCCATCGCCGCCTCGCACGCTGAAGCTCCGGCCGCCGGCCAGACTGACTGGCGGCAGATCGCAAGGCTTTATGAACTCCTCTTGCGAACTAACACCTCCCCCATCGTGGCGCTGAATCACGCGGTGGCTGTCGCCATGAGTGAAGGATTCGAGGCGGGCCTGCGGCGCATCGACCAACTGGGAGGCTCGGGGGAACTGGATGCTTATTACCTCTATCATGCGGCGCGCGCCGACCTGCTGCGCCGCCTGGGCAGACGGTTGGAGGCGGCGGCAGCCTACCGCCGCGCCCGGAGCCTGACCGCCAACGCCGTTGAGCGCCGCTACCTCCACCGCCGCCTGGCGGAAGTTGAGGGGCCCCCAGGCGCCACGAACTTTATAGCACAAAGTACTTGACAACACGTTGTGACTCTGCTATACATCCTTCCATGCCTTGTGCCGGACCCGTCCGCTCCCGCCGTCTGCGCCCCGCGCCACAGCAGCGGCACGCCATTGACGATCTGCGCTTCATCCGCGAAACCATGCAGAATGCGGCTTCCTTCACCCTGGTTCCGGGATGGGGCGGCGTGGCGATGGGGGTAACGGCGCTGGCCGCCGCCGGCGTGGCTCCCCACCCGGACAGCCCCCGGGCCTGGATGCTCACTTGGTTGGGCGCGGCGCTGAGCGCTTTTGCGGTGGGGGCGCTGGCCATCTACGAGAAGGCGCGGCGCGTGGGCCAGCCGGTTCTTTTTGGGCCCGGCCGCAAGTTCGTCCTGAGCCTGTTTCCTCCCTTGCTGGCAGGGGGAGTATTATCCCTGGCGGTTTACAGCGCCGGCTTGACCCGCCTGTTGCCCGCTGTCTGGCTGCTTCTTTACGGCGTGGGCGTGATGTCGGCAGGAACTTTCTCCGTGCGCGTCGTCCCCGTCATGGGACTGTGTTTCATGGTGGGAGGAATCGCGGCGCTCTTTTGCCCTGCTTCCTGGGGCAACGCCGTGATGGCCACGGGATTCGGCGGGCTGCACATTGTCTTCGGGACAATTATCGCGAGGAGGTACGGTGGCTAGATCCAATTTATTGAGCGGCCATCACCCGCGGGAAACTCTGAGGACGGAGCGCCCGGCCCGCAGCGGGCGCGCGCAGACCGCGGCAGAACTCGACCGCCTTATTCACGAACGCATGCGGCTGGGAATCGTCAGCGCCCTGGCGGCGAATGAGTCGCTCAGCTTCAACGATCTCAAGAAGCTGCTGGCCACAACGGACGGCAACCTGAGCGTGCACGCCCGCAAACTCGAGGAAGCTCGTTATATCGAGTGCGAAAAGTACTTCGAGGGGAGACTGCCCAGGACGGTGTATCGACTCAGCCCCGCCGGCCGCCGGGCCCTGGAACGTTACCTGGACCAGATGGAGGCCTTGATTCACTCCATGCGCGGGCACTAGGCGGCGCGGGAAAAATTTTTTGCTTCTTTGCTTTGTGTTGCAAAGTACATTGCGGCGCCAGCGTGAAGTGCTTTGGAGTGCGGCAGCTTGCTGCCGCTTTGCCCTCCGCCAGCTTGCTGGCGGCAAGGAATGTAGCGCCGCCGATGCGGGCGGCAGGAAATGCAGCACGGCCGACGCGGGTGGCGCCAAACCGAAACCGGAAGCGGGCTTCCGGTTTCGAAAGCGGCAGCAAGCTGCCGCACTCCAAAGCGCTGATGGCGCGGCCGGACGGCGGAGATTCCAAAGGGGAAACGGTGAAGGAGATTGATCGATGACTTTCGAACCTTCCGATCTGCACGTGGCGATCATCATGGACGGCAACGGGCGCTGGGGCCTGTCGCGCGCGATGTCGCGCGCGGAGGGTCACCGCGCCGGGCGCGCCGCGGTGCGACGCACCGTGGCAGCTGCCCTCGAACAGGGCATTCGCGTGCTGACCCTTTTCACCTTTTCCACGGAAAACTGGGCAAGGCCGGAAGGGGAAGTAGCGGCACTGATGCGCACCTTTGAGGACTTCTTCCGCGAAGACGCCCCGGCCTTGCTGGCCCAGGGGGGCCGCGTGACGGCCATCGGGCGGCGCGATCGCCTGCCGGAATCCCTGCGCGATGCCATCGGGATAGTGGAGGCGGCCGGTGCGGAGCGGAACCGGTTGCACCTCCGCCTCGCCATCGATTACTCCGGGCGGGATGCCATTCTGTGCGCCGCCCGGCGTCTTCCACTCGACGGCGACGCCTCGGCCGAAAGCTTCACACGACTGCTGGCGGATGTGGACACCGGCGGCGAACCAATCCCGGATATCGACCTGCTGATCCGCACCGGCGGCGAGCGGCGCCTAAGCAATTGCCCGCTTTGGGAGATCGCATACGCCGAGTTATATTTCACCCCGTGCCTGTGGCCTGATTTCGGCGCCCCCGAACTCGATGCCGCCCTGCGCGAGTTCGGCACGCGCCATCGCCGCTTTGGCAGGATCCTGGCAACGGCGCCCTGACCGGCTAATCCCAAGGTTATTTGGTATTTCCCAGGCGGGATGAGAGGTGCAACATGCAGCGCCCATGGTTCGAAGAGTGGGGTTGGATTTATCGCCCGGTGGCGTGGCCCGGATGGCTGGCTGTTCTGCTAACTCTCGTGTTCTGCACACAGGTCTTCATTGCTGTCGACCGTCACTCCCACTCGGTGAGCGACACGTTCTACGGAGTTTTCCCTTACTTTGTCCCAGCCCTGGGAATCCTTGGCTGGGTCGCATCGAAATCTTCAAAGGCGGGCTCGTGACGGCAGCGCCGGGCACTAACGCTGCTCGAGGACTGCCCCTGGAGAGGGAATCCCTTCATGAATGCCATTGCGCGACGCGAAGTATATGTCCTGGGAGCTGCATTTGCTTTGGGAATCCTGGGTGATGCCCTGCTACGATCTTTTCCCTGGGGTGTGAATTTTGCGCTTTGGGCCGGGCTGTTGACGGTTGCCGTCACCGCTCTGGGCCGGGCGCGGCCCTCAGCCTTCGCGGCAGGCGGATGGTGGCTGCTATTTCCCATCGCGTTTTGCCCCCTGGCCTTCTTATGGCACGACGCGTTTCAACTCAAGGCGCTGAACCTGTTGGGGCTGCTCACCGCCCTCTCCCTTCTGGTCCTGCGAGCCCAGGGCGCGCGTTTGCGTGCCTCCAGCCTAGTGAAATACGCGTTGGGAGGCATCATCGCGGGGCTCAATACCGCCTTCGGAATAGTCCCTCTGCTCTTTGGGAACGCCGAATGGAAGAAGTCCGCAGCAGGCGGATCACGCGCCGGGGTGGCGGTGTTGCGCGGCGCGGCTTTTGCCCTCCTGCCCATTCTGGTCTTCGGTTCGCTCTTGATGGCGGCAGACGCCGTCTTCCACAACCTGGTGGGGCGCATCTTCCATTTTGACTTTACCCACCTGGCGGTCATCGCCTTTTTTGCCATCTGCGTGGGGGGCTACCTGCGCGGCCTGCTCTTCGGCAAGGAACTGGGGATGGTGGCGGACCAGGGGGCCTTGCCGATATCGCTCGGCGCAATCGAAACAGGCGTGATGCTGGGCCTGCTCGATCTGCTCTTCCTCGCGTTCGTGCTGGTGCAGATCCGGTACTACTTCGGCGGTTCCACGCTGGTGCAGGCTACCAGCGGACTGACTTACGCAGAGTACGCACGGCGGGGCTTCTTTGAGCTGGTTACGGTGGCGGCGTTGGTGCTTCCCTTCCTGCTCGTCGTCCACTGGCTACTGCGTCGCGATGATGCCCCCGGGCAGGGTTTGTTCCGGTGGCTGGCGGGAATTCAAGTCGGGCTTCTCTTCGTTATCATGGCTTCAGCCTTCCAGCGCATGCGGTTGTACCAGGCTGAGTACGGCCTGAGCGAGCAGCGCTTCTATCCCACCGCATTCATGGGCTGGCTTGTGGTAGTGTTCGCGTGGTTCTGCCTGACCGTCCTGCGCGGGCGCCGCGAACGGTTTGCCTTCGGAGCCATGGTGGCGGGCTTCATGCTGATCGCCGTGTTGCACGTGCTTAATCCCGATGCCCTCATTGCCCGCACCAACCTGGAGCGCGCCCAGGCCGGGCGCAGATTTGACGCCCGCTATGTTTCCCACTTGAGCGCCGACGCCGTGCCCGAGATGGTCTCAGGCCTTCCCGCCCTGAACCTGGCGGACCGCCAGATGCTGGCGAGGGAGCTGCTGAATCGCTGGTCACCGCCCGAAAACCCCGACTGGCGCTCCTGGACGATATCCCGCTCCCGCGCGTGGCAGGCCGTGAGTGCTAACCTGCCAAACCTGCATGCCGCCAGTGGCGGCCCCCTGCCGTATCATGACGACCCTTCGCAGCGTCCCCAAGTAGCAGTGGATTCCCATCGGATCAGGTGACAGGACCACTTTATATTGTTTTCGCAAAAATGTTGCCGACCGGCATGCTGTTCTGTGCCATAATGTTTCACTTTTACAAATGACTGTAGCGCAAAGCTCCCCGGGCAGTGCGATTACAGGGTAGCGTTAGGCTGCGGTCATCTGCGAAAATAACGCAACCCGAGTGAGTAGGGAGGATTCTTATATGGCGCCTGTGAAAGTCGGCTTTTATGGCCACGTTCGGCAGTACCACAACGTAAAGAGCGAGATTGATGCTGCGATCCACGAAGTGCTGGAGAGCGGCAGTTACGTAATGGGTCCCAAGCTGAAGCAATTTGAAGGGGAGATGGCGGCGTACTGCCACACCAAGGAAGCGGTGGGAGTGAATTCCGGCACCGATGCGCTGTGGCTGGTGTTCATGGCCCTGGGCATCGGCCCCGGCGATGAAGTCATCACCACTTCCAACACCTTCTTTGCCACCGCGGAGGCCATCTGGGTCGCCGGGGCCACGGCAGTCTTCGTCGATTGCGAGCCCAAGACTTGCAACATCGACGTGAACCTGATTGAAGCCGCCATCACGCCCAGGACCAAGGCCATCGTGCCCGTGCATCTTTACGGCCAGCCCGCCGAAATGCGGCGCATCGCCGAGATTGCCAAAAAGCACAGGCTTTTTGTGATTGAAGACAACGCGCAGGCGCTGGGAGCGCGCGGTCCCGACTTCACCCTGGGCGAGCTTTCCGACGCCATGTGCACCAGCTTCATCATTCAGAAGAACCTCGGGTGCTTCGGCGACGGCGGCGCCGTGGTGACCAACCGCGCCGACATCGCCGAGGGCGTGCGCAGGCTGCGCAACCACGGCTCGCTGAAGCGCTCCGTGCACAGCATGGGGTACAACAGCCGCCTGGACGACCTGCACGCCGCCGTGCTGAGCGTGAAACTGAAGCAGCTCGACAAGTGGAACGACCTGCGGCGCGGCTTTGCCAAGCAATACGACGAGGGCCTGAAAGACACGTCGCTGAAGCTGCCCACAGCGCTGCCCGGCTACCGCCACATCTATCACCTCTACATTGTCGAGACCGAGGGGCGCGATAACCTTCAGGAATACCTGAAACAGCGCGACATCACCGCCCTGACCCACTACCCCATCGCCATTCACCAGCAGGCGGGATATCCCTGGGGTAAGGACGCGCGCATCGCGGGCTCGCTGAAGCACGCGGAGGCGTCGGCGGCGAGCGTGCTCTCTCTCCCCATGTTCCCCGAGCTGACCTCCGAGGAAGTGCAGGCGGTCATCGACGCCACGGTGGCGTGGGACAAGGCCAACGCCGGAAAATTCAAGACCGCGAGCTAATAAAGGCCGGGAAACGGGAGACGGGACACTGGTAGTGAATGGTGAATAGTAAATGGTGAATCCTAAAACAAAGTCCTAATTCACTACTTACTATTCACCATTCACTATCGATTTGCATCTACCTTACCCCGTTTTCCGTAACCCGTATCCCATACCCCGAGGAGTCGATCCGTGAACACAACGAAAACCTACACCGTCGTCGTGGCCGGCATGGGCAAGCGCGGCACTCATCATGCCGATGCTTTTCAGAAGAATGGCCGGTTCAAGCTGGTGGGGCTATGCGATATCGACGCCGGACGGCTTGACGCCGCGGCCAAGAAGTTCGGCGTGAGCGAGACCAGTGCTGACGCCGCCGCGCTGGTGAAGAAAACGCGGCCGGACGTTTTCTGCTTTTGCACGCTGCCGGACCTCCGCCTTCCCATGATCCGGGCGGGCGTGGAGGCGGGCGTGAAGCTGATTGCGCACGAGAAGCCCACCGCGCTTTCCACCAATGAAGCGCTGGAGATGATGAAGCTTACGTTGGCGGCGGGAATCAAGACCGTGGTGAGCCACCAGCACCGCTACGGCGAGCATTACAAGAAGGTGAAGGAGGTCATCGCCAGCGGCGCCATCGGCCGCGTGCATACGGTTTACGGCACCGCCACCGGCTGGATGATGCATATGCTGACCCACCTCATCGACTACACGCGCTGGTACAACGACGGCGCCGAAGCCGAGTGGGTGGTGGGGCAGGCGCACGGCAAGTCGAAGTTCAGCGATAATCACCCCTCGCCCGACTACATCGCCGGGTTGATTCAGTATTCGAACGGCGTGCGCGGCATCGTGGAATCGGGTGACGGCGCTCCCGACGTGCCGGAAGTGGAGTATTGGTGGCGCAAGTGCCGCATGGGCGCGCAGGGCACGGAAGGTTTTGCCGAGGCACTCACCGGCGGCGGCTGGCGCGCCGTCACGCGGAATGGTGTGATGTCCGGTCCCGGCACCATGGACTACGAGCACGACATGGGGCCCTACGTGCAGGAAATGGCGGACTGGCTCGACGACGACAAGAAGGTTCATCCCTGCAACGGCGAAAGCGCCTACAAGGACCTGGAGATCATGATGGCGATCTGCCGTTCCGTCGTGCAGCGCGGCAAGGTAAGGCTCCCCCTCGGACCCGGCGAGCCGGAACTGGACGCGTTGAAGCGCGTCTTGCCGGATTAGGGTCCCGAATCAGTAGTTCACTGCTGGTGTAATCAGCGCCGTAGCGCGTCCTGCTTTCCAAGGTCCGCGGCACTTGTCTCTCGCCGGTCAGCAAAGCCGCTGCCCAGGGGCTCGGAGGCATGCCTGCGGTTTTTCTCTGCGTCTCAGTGGTGAGTTTCTGTTGCTACGAGCTTCCTTGGGCTTGGCCTCCGTACCCAGGTGGCGCGGCGAATCCGCCCAGTTCCCGCGCCATCAAATCCGCAAAGGTGATGGGTGTTGCGTCTTCCCCATACGGACCTACAATTTGCATGCCTACGGGCAATCCCATATCTGTCCGCCCAACGGGTGCGACGATGGCGGGACAGCCGGTGAGCGTGGCGGTGGCGATCCAGTTGAGCATATCGTTATAGCGCCTCGGCCCGCTGGGGGTAGGAATGATGCGACGGTCGGGAGGCTCGCTGTGATCGTGCGGAAATACCGAGGTGAAGGCGACGGGAAGAAGAAAGACGTCGACCTCCTCGAAGTACCCCTGCCACAGTGCCCGGAACTGGAGACGGCGTATGTTCTGCTTCTGCCAGTCCGCGAAAGAGGTGAGCGCGGCAAGAGCTTCCGGGCTGGAAGGCTCCATGCGCTTGCGCTGCGCTTCCTGCTGCTCGGGAGGGGCAACGCTGTAGGCAAACGCCTGAAGGTGAAAGAGGTAGGTTTCCAACAGGTCATCGGCAACCAACCCGCCGGGCCAGCCACGCCGAAGTTTGACGCCCGCGCGGCCCAGCCCTGCGACGGCGCGTTCCAGTGCCGCGATCACTTCGGGCGTGACCGGAGCCACTGGGTCGTCGAGGACGTAACCCACGCGAAAGTCCTTCAAGGATTGCCGCCGTGAGGGAGGAAGCTGCCACCTCCACGCCTTGATATCCCATCCGACGGGGCCTCCGAGCACCCGAAGCGCAGCCAAAATGTCTGCGGCACTTCGAGCCATGGGTCCGGCCACGGCCAGCAAGGTCGAGAAGCCGGGCGGTTCGTGACTACCCCCAGGCAGATGGCCTTGCAGGCTTACCAGATCGAGCGTAGGTTTGTGCCCGTAGATCCCGCAAAAGTGCGAGGGCACGCGGATCGATCCCCCAATGTCGCTACCCACGCTGAGATACCCCAACCCCGCCGCCAGCGCCGCGGCGCTGCCCCCCGACGATCCGCCGGGCGTTCTTTTGAGGTCCCATGGGTTGTTGGTGGTCCCGTAGATCGGGTTATAGCTCTGCCAATCCCACAGAGCCACCGGCACGTTCGTCGCGCCGATCAGTATGGCGCCCGCGCCCAATAGGCGCTCCACCACCACAGAGTTTCTTGGCGCCTTTGAGTCCCGCAGCGCCCCATAGCCCCACGTGCAGGGGTGATTGGCGACCCCGAAGCTCTCTTTAACGTGAATCGGGACGCCGTGGAATACGCCCAGAGACTCGCCTCGCGACTGGGCTTCGTCGGCTTTCCGCGCCTGCGTCAGGGCGTCCTCCCGTAATTGGTAGGCGAAGGCGTTCAGCGAACCATTGTAACGGTCGATGCGCTCAAAAATGCGCTGGGTTAACTCAACGGAGGATACCTGTTTTCGACGTATGGCCTCCGCAGCCTCCAATGCCGAGACAAAATCCATTTCGTTTGAAGTTGAGGTGGCTGATGTTGCAGATGACACGGTGTTCTCCCCTCGCCCGAATGCGGAGCCGGCCCGGCCCCTTCAAAGCCCGGAAGCCAAACCCGCAGCGCTTGTCGACAAGAAATGACGGCGAGACATTACGAGATACTATTATGCATCGCGATTTGAAACAACCGCCTGCTTCCGCAAGTGGGCTCGGGGCACGGCGTTCGGGAGGGACAGGGACTCTTGACGAATTGGATAGTTCTTGGGATCCCCTTCTGATTCCTTTCCTGAGGCTCGTGCATCTATCATGCCCCCTCATCCCATTGCTCTACCGGAACCTTTTCCCTGAAAAGAAAAAATAGGAAGACCAGGGAATTTCGCGTCCCTGATCTTCCCTCGCGTTTAGCCATGGATAGGTTGCCCACCGTGGGGAGAGTACTTACTCAGCGCTCCATCCAGCCATTTTGCCTCAGGAGGAGCGGGCAGTCCGCCTTGAATCAGAATCTGTTTGGCTGTGACCTCGCGCCCGTATAGGCTTCGGTTCGCGTCCTTGTCTTGCTTGAACACGGCGCCTTCGAGTGAAACTCCGGCAAACAGGCCCCGGGTGCGCGAATAACTCAGGATTTCGGCGTGAAGCTGCGCGTCAGTGGCGCCCTCAGCCGATCGTCCCACCGGCCCGGCCGCAACCGATAAGTCACCGCCGAGCTTGACACTGTCCTGAACCAGTTTGCGGGCCCCCGCCGCATTCATAACGATGAAAACAACGTCGGTGGCCTCGCCGCCAAGCTGGAAGCCGAAACTGGCACCGCCCAGCGAAAACATAGAAGGCGCTCCCCAGGGTCCAATCCCGCGCTCGCGGCACACCAGGACCCCGCGGCCGTAAGTACCGCCGACCATGAACGCGCCCTTGATTTCCGATGGAACAATGCCCACGCAAACGGCCTTGTCAAGCAGATCGTGGGGAATACCCTTGTCCGGGGTACTCATGATCTCATTGAGAACATTCGTGGCTTTGTGCAATTGCGTCTCCTTGCCGAAAGCGGGCAGCAAGAAGAGCAAAACCATTGATCCGATCAACAGTGACTTTTTCATTTGTTTCCTCCAGCGTTGGGATTCTCGATTTACATCCAATACCCGGGGTCCGAACTGCATCTTGGAGAGAAGCCCGGTTAGAGCCCAATCTCCAGGTGAATCGTGTCGTGAATTCGATGCTCGTTGTCGATCAAACATACGTGCCGGCCGATCACAACGTATCGATATCCAGGAGGGCAACGGCCCAGAACGCGCACCAGGTCTGGGGGGGCGGGCCGGAACATCACAAACCCCTCGTCCACGACGTAACCGGCTCGGAGCCGGGATTCGTATTCCGGGGCCACCCGGTCTTCGTGCCGGAACCCGAGCTCGCCTTGGTGGTGGAGAGCATAATCGTACGCCACCCGGCGGTCGTAACCGCTGAAGGTCCGGTTTTCTTCATGGCGGTCGCCGCCTCTAGCCACCGGGACGGGGGATGGCCCACTAAGCCCTGGCGAAGGAACACTCGGGACAAGTAGAACCGTCAAACCCAGAAGGAACATGACCGACATCGGCAGGAAGCGTTTCATGTGAGTCCTCCCTTTTTAACTTTTGCCCGAGGCCCCTTGAGCTTCTCTTGGTCTTAATGCACATCAGGTTCCTGCCGCCCTGAAAAAATGCTATGCCCTGCTGTTTCAATCGGATGCCGGATATTGACAACAGGTCAGCGGGTCTGTGGAACGGGTAATAATTTCCGGCAAGCTGGACAAATGTCTGTAAATGAACCTCCGCAGAGAGGAGCGGTAATCTCCAGATTTCCGGCAACCCCATGCTCAAATGTGATTGCGGAACATGATGACCTGAGAGAACTGACCTGCATAATGCGTTGCCCCCAAGCTTTCCGGGTAGTGATTTATTTTCTCGCCCCCGTGCAAATATGTGCCATCGATGCGCGAGCACCGTGGCATCATCAAAGTCCATAACTCCCACATTTAAAAGGGCATCCCCGGTTCCGGTCGGGTCTGGAAGGGATGGTGCTAGGTATGGGGTGAGGCTTTATTGAATGGGTCCGAGGGCAGGAACGATGCCCGCAATGGCGGGCGACCGGCGATTTTTTGGCCGGAAGGGGGCAACTTCAATGATGAGACTTACTTGTATCCTGGCGATTCTCCTGTGGGTGGCGCCTGCCGGTACAACCCAACTGAGAGCTGCCAGCCAGAATGAAAATCAGAAGGCTGATTCAGCGGAAAAGCAGAGGCAGGTCTTCCAGGCAAAGGCACAAGTAGAACTACGGGACCTGGACCGGAAGATAGACGATTTGAAGGCGAGACTGCGTACGGAGAAAGATGTGGACCAGAAACAAATCAACCGCCAGATGAATGATCTGGAGCGCAAACGCATGGCAGCCCAAAGAGACTTGGTGAAGCTGGAGAATTCCAGCCAGGCGGCATGGCAAGACATGAAGGCTGGTCTTGAGTCCGCGATGCATGATCTGGAATCTGCTTACGACCAGGCGGCCTCCCACTTCAAGTGAGCGCGGTTCTGGTGCCTCGGATATTGGATATGCATGCCTCTGAGTTTCAAGACAGCGGAGGAGGCGACCCATGAAGCAATTTGCGAAGGCCGTAACCGCAATTCTCGGAGTCTGGGCCTTTCTGGTTCTCACCGGCTATTCGGCGGACTCCGAGGGGAGATCTAAACATAACGGGTCTACGCCCTTGCCGTGACAACGCGCCGCAGGAGTGCCCTTCGCTTCGCTGTGGCGCGCAAGAGGCGCGATAGAATGCTCCGAAGTGCGAAAAATGTGTGCTGGCATTGTCCCCAACCCGCAGAGATAGTGGCAAAACAATAGACTTGCGCTTTGCGGCCTCCGCACCTTGGCGCCTTGAAGCTGTCATACATACCCACGCCTGGCGCACTAAAGCCGATGGCGTCAATGCGGTGGTGGCGGGCAAGGAAGATGGCCCGCCGGTTGTGGAACTCCTGGGAAACGATGACGATGCTCGATTGACCGAACACATCATAGGAGCGAACCGCGGAGCCGAACGTCCGGAACGCGGCATAATTACAGAAGATCTAGTCGCGAGGTACTCCCAAGGCGGCCAGGCCGTTCTTCATGTCTTTGGCTTCGTCGCAAGCACGGATGTGGTTAGCTCCGCTCACCAGAAGAAAATCGACCTTTCCCGGCCTGGAAGAGGCTTGCCGCCGCCTCGATTCGATTCGTGAAGAAAGGGTTGAGCCATCCCCGGGCAGGGTTTTCGCACGATACTACGTGCCGCACCTTCGCCAGGGGAATTTCCAGCAGGGGGCTGGCGTCCAGCTCTATTACAATGATCCAATCAGGGTGAACCAAAACCTGGGACTGCCGAATCGGAGCAACATAGGGCGACTGTCGGAATGTCCCTCCATTGAGCACGAGCAAGGCCACCAGCTCATGGACTAGATCATTCAATGATTTCTCGTTCGGTTTAGCACGGGTCAGTTGACTGAAGGCAAGCAGCAACGCCAAAGTCAGTCCTGGAATTCCCGCCCTGGCGTTGGCAAATCGCTACAGAAGCCAACCGCCGTCCGCCGCCACGGCCAGCCGAATGGAAGTCCAAGCCCGAATAGGCCGACGCCAACGCCGGAGGCGGGGAATTTACAGGCTCGTCAGAAAAAGCACGAACAGGCCCGCCTGCCTGGCAGCGTGGCTTAGGCCTTGCTGTGGCGACGCCGGTTGTCCGCCTGCATCGTTCGCCCTCATGAATGCTATTTACCACAGGGAACCAAGTGTGAGGTAGAATTTCGGGCTGGCCGCTCGCGGCTGACTGCCCCGGCGGCAAGGCGGAAGTATGGATGGCTAATCCGCCAAGCCGGGCAAGGGACGCGAAACCGACCGGTCAGAGAAGAACTCCAAGGTCTTCGTTCTATGCCTATTTCCTCCCCATCTGAATTCGCCTCGGTGATCGGCAAGATTCCTTACCGCATGGCTTTCGCCGGGGGCTGGATTGATCAGCCGTTCGTTTCCATGCACAACCCTGCCCCACCGGGGGCGATGGTAGTGGTGGGGATTGAGCCCACCTTTCGCTGCATGGATCGCAGCGGCATGGCCACCAGCACGCGAGAGGTAGCGCGGCGATTGTGGAACGATGTACTGCCGCATGGGGATCCGCAGGAGTTGGTGCGCGCCTTGTACAATGCCGAGAACCAGGGCAAATCCGCACCCTCGGGCTCGCAGGATATGGCCGGACTGATTATTCCCGGAGTCAGCCGCCTGGATTACGATTTTACCTTTGAGGGTGGCTACTTCCCGGCACACATAGAAACGAACAACGACCCTGCCATTGCCCGCTGGTTGGAAAGGACTGTGCATTTCCTGCCCGTCGCTCAGCGCCCCGATCATTATAGTCCCCTGGATGAGAAAAACCTTGACCGCGAATGGATCCGGCGGCTTGGCCAATCGGGGAAGGATTGTTACGACGCGATTCTGGCCAAGGACGCGCGGGCCCTGGGATCTTCCATGAATGAATGCATGCGTTGTTGGGAGGCAATTCTCCCCGGCACGGTCAGGCATCCGGCCATTAGCGTCGATCTGATGGGAATTCTGAATTACTACCAGTCCAGGTATGCCGGAGCCATGTACTCCGGTTGCGGGGGAGGATATTTGTACGTCGTGTCGGAGGATCCCGTGCCGGGGTCGTTCCATGCGCAAGTCAGGATCGCACCTGGCGGTGATAAACGATGAAAAGTGTTTTGGTCGCGGGCAGCTTTGACGATCTGCGCTCAAAGCATGTGCGCTTTCTGGAAGAGGCTTCAAAACTGGGGAACGTTCATGTAGCCTTATGGTCCGACGCGGCTATAGAGGCGTTGGAGGGAAGGCCCCCCAAGTTTCCTGAAGAGGAACGCCTATATCTGCTTCAGTCCCTGCGGTTCGTCCACCAGGCAACACTCATTAAGGGAACCATTGTTCCAGATGCGTTGCCTGAGCTGAGCGCTATGCCAGACCGAATCTGGGCTGTGGATGAGGAAAGCGACTCCGCGCAAAAGCGCGCGTGCGCCGAGGATCGAGGGATCGAATACCGGATGCTGAGAGCGCAGGATTTGACCGGGTTCCCGATGCCCTCAGTTGCCCCGCCTGCCGCCGATTCAGTGCGGAAGAGGGTAGTCGTAACCGGATGCTTCGACTGGTTCCATTCCGGGCATGTCAGGTTTTTCGAGGAAGCCTCCGCCCTGGGCGACCTGTACGTGGTGGTGGGGCACGACGCCAATATCGAACTGCTTAAAGGCGAGGGGCACCCTCTCCTTTCGCAGTCTGAACGCGTATACATGGTGCATTCGGTTCGGTGCGTGCACCAGGCGATGATCTCCAGCGGCCACGGCTGGATGGATGCGGAACCGGAAATTGCCTTCATCAAGCCTCACTTCTACGTGGTCAATGAAGATGGCGATAAACCCGAAAA
>Ga0335069_10003453_pt1 | contig 23866 bp, 17 predicted proteins | sample Lox_Sample_11_FD_206714 | JGI IMG/M metagenome (GOLD analysis project Ga0335069, IMG submission 206714) | Soil microbial communities from Loxahatchee National Wildlife Refuge, Florida, United States - Lox_Sample_1.1 | ecosystem: Environmental > Terrestrial > Soil > Wetlands | place: USA... | reverse complement strand
GAATTGCCAGTGAAGCTCATCGTGTAGCCGGGACCGACCGCCAGACTGCCCTGGCCGATCGCGTAGGAGCCGACATTCTCGCCCGCCGCGCGGCTGAGAGAGCCGGTGAAGATCGTCGAGCCGCTGTCGGTGTAGGCCGTCGTTCCGAACACGGTGCTGGTCGCCGTGTAGGTCAAGGTCGGATCGGACTGGCCGTAAACTTTTGTCTGGACGTTGGCGGCGACGGAGACCGTCGGCTGATAGGCGAAGACGAAGCGATCGCCCGACGCCGTTATCGCCGTCGGATAGGTCGTGTTCCACACGGCGGTGTTGCCGCTCTGCAATCCGTCGAACGTGTCGCCGAAGGGCGAGTTCGTGTAGACGAGCCAGCGCCCGGTTCCGGTTTCGGTGATCGCGCCCGCGCCTGCGTCGTTGATGAAGGTCTGCGACGACAGGATGATCGCATCGCCGCTTGCCGAGCTCGTGATCGTCGATGACGGCGCGATCGTGATGCTGCCGGACGATGTCGCATAAAGATGGCCCGCGCCGACATCCACGGAACCGAGCGTCAGTCCCGTCGCGCCCGACGCCGACGCAATGTACACGTCGCCGCCGCCCGAGCCGATCGAAACCGTTCCCGAGCCGATCAGCAACGGTGTGCCGGACGCGCCGATCGAGATGCCGCCGGCGCCTCCGGCAGGCATGCTGATCGTGTCGGCACTGAGAATGCCGGTTCCGTAGATCACCGCCGTGTGCGGATTGGTTCCCGGCAATTGGTTATTCGCCGAGAGGACGAGCGAGCCTCCCGTCATATTGACGTTCGCATCGACATAGATCGAGCGGCCGGCATCGAGAGTGAGCGTGCGGCCGGTTCCGCTGCCGTCGACGGCCGCGAAAATGAAGATGTCGTTGACCGCCTGCAGCGTCACGTTGGTTCCGCCGGCGAGCGTATTCTGGATGGTCGTCGCGGTGACGGTGCTGCGCGTATCGTTGTAGCCGATGGTGCCGCCGGTGAGCGGACCGTCGGGAGGCGATGAGACGATCGAGAGACTTGAGGGATCGAGCAGCCAGTCGCCGCTCGCGCCGTTGGCGGCGGTGGTGGTCACTTTTGCCGTCGGTGCGACCGAGAGATACTGACCCGAAGTTTCGATCGTTCCGCCGTTGCCGGACGCAGCGCCGCCATTCGCACTCGCCGACCCGGAGAAGTTCGTCTGCCCGGTCGACCAGATGGAGATCGTGCCGCCATTGCCGCTCGTGTTGGCGTCGGCGCGGATCGTGGCGTTTCCGACACTCGTATTCTGCGCGGGCGCGTAAGAGCCGGTTCCATGCAGTCCGCCACCGATGGCGATGGTTCCGCCGCCCTGATCGCCGGAGGCATCGACGACGGCATTGTCGGCTACCGTGACGTTGGCGCCCGCGAGCGTGATGTTGCCGCCGGTCTGGCCTGCGCCATTGCCCGTCGCGCTGATCGTACCGCCGGCCTGGACGCTGCCGTCGCCGGCGTCCAGAACGACCTCGCCGTTCTGGATCGATGCGGACGTGGCCGAGACCATGCCGGTATTGTTGACGACGTTGTCCGCGACGTTCGCTGCCGCACGCGCGGTCATCAGGATCTTTCCGCCCGCGGCGGTCAGCGTTCCGCCGTTTTCGACCAGCGCTTTCTGGGCATTGCCGTTCGCGTCGGTCGGTGTCGTCGAGACCGGCGTCGTGATCGCGTAGCGCAGCAGATTGTCGCCGTCGAAGTCGATGGTGAAGGCGCTGGCGCCGCCGAGCACGATCTGGCCGGCGTCGGCCTGGATCAGTCCCGTATTGCCGACATGCGAAGCGGACAGCACGGCCGAGCCGCCATTGGCGACATGAATGCTGCCGGCGTTGTCGATCGAAGCGGCAGCGTTCGGCGAGCCTGAGCTGAAATTGTAGTTGCCGGCGGCGAAGTCCGCGTCGGCGATGTCCGACGTGGTCGCGAGCAGACCCGAAACGTTGACCTGGCTGCCCTTGCCGAAAAGGATTCCGTTCTGGTTGATGATCCAGACTTGGCCGTTGGCCGTGAGCGCGCCGTTGATCTGCGAGATGCTTCCGCCGAGGACGCGGTTGAGCGTGATCGCGGCGGCGTTGGGTTGATTGAACTGGACGCTCGCGCCGGCATCGATCGAGAAGCCTTGCCAATTGATGATGGCCGACTGCGTCGATTGATTGATGACGGTCGAATTCGCGTTCGGTGCGGCGATCGTCGCTTGGCCGAACGCGACGCTGCCGCCGCTCGGTTGCGCGTAAGCCGGCAGAGGAATCGCCAACACTGTGGCGAGCACAGAAGCCGCGATGGGATTGGGTTTACGTCGCATAACTTACCTTGGAAAGCATTAACCTAGCGTTAAGGCTTTAGGCTGGCCAGCGCTTGCCAAGAACGTCGTAAACTTCTGTTCCGCGGCGAAACATATCAACATCAACTTTAGTGTTATTTATGGATGCGAGCCGGGGTGGGATCGATGGTTAACGAAGTTGTCGACCTGAGGCCCGGCGGCGGATCACTCGTTTTCCGTGTGAGCCCTTCGCGCGGCGATGCTTAGGATTGCAACGCCGGCGACAAAGGCGGCCGCGATCCAGAGCACCGAAGAACCCAGCGACGAAAAAGCGACACCCCAGAAGACCAGCGCGACGCTGACGATGAGCGCGAGCGTCGCCCTCGGACTCCAGCGCTCCGCATGACGACGCCTGGGTGCCTGTGCCGCCACATCGCGCGCGACTTCTTCGTCCTGCGTCTGGCCGTGAAAAGACACGATCCGAAGCGCAGGGCGCCCTCGCCGATCGCCGGGCGAATCCGGATTTGGCAGCGTCATCCGCGCCGCCAGGCTCGGTGCGGGCCGCCCAGTCCGCGCCGCACGCAAAACGCGCAGCATGCCAACGTCAAATCGTACTGTGTTGCCCACTTGCGGCTCATCGACGATTCCCCCCTGCGCTACGGCTGGACAAACCCCGAAGATCAAGTATTCGCAAGTATACATAAGGTGCAGTTGCAAATGACCGCAATACGTATTTACTGGTTACTTTACTTGCTAAAATAATGATTGGCACGTGCCAGGTCGCAGCACACTTTATATTGGTCTTGACGGAGGCCGAGCGCGACCTTCCCGCTGCGGCGTCAAATGGTGGGATAGACGCTGTAAAGGGGATGGTAATACTCGCAGGGCAAACGCTTCGGGGGCGGTGCTCCCTGACGAGCGTGGAAGCCATGCTCGGGATGGCGACGGAGTCGGACATGACGGTGTTGGTGACGGGCGGTGCCGGATATATCGGCAGCCACATGACCTATGGCCTGATCGACCGGGGCGAGGCTGTCGTCGTGCTCGACAATCTGTCGACCGGCACCCGCGGCCTCGTCAGCGAGAAGGCCTCGTTCGTCGAGGGCGAAGCAGGAGACGTGTCCCTCCTCCGCCGCGTCATCTCCGATTTCAACGTCGATGCCGTCATTCACTTTGCCGGCTCGATCATCGTGCCGGAATCGGTCGCCGATCCGCTCAAATATTACGCCAACAACACGGTCGTATCCCGCGCGCTCGCGCAGGCCTGCGTCGAGAGCGGCGTGCGTCATTTCATCTTCTCCTCGACCGCGGCCGTTTACGGCCTCGGCAACGGAGGCGCGATGAAAGAGGACGACGAGAAAGCGCCGATCAACCCGTACGGACGCTCCAAGCTGATGACCGAATGGATGCTTTCCGACGCCGCACAGGCGCACGATTTTCGCTTCGTCGCGCTGCGCTATTTCAACGTCGCTGGCGCCGACGGCAAGATGCGGACCGGACAGTCCACGCCGCGCGCGACACACCTCATCAAGCGCGCCTGCCAGGTCGCACTCAAGCGATCCCCGCAACTCGAGATCTTCGGCACGGACTACGAGACACCCGACGGGACGGGCGTGCGGGACTATATCCATGTCGAGGATCTCGTCGCCGCCCATCTCCTGGCGCTCGATGCGCTGCGCGGCGGCGCCGCGCCGGCGATCTACAATTGCGGATATGGCCAAGGCTACAGCGTGCGCGAAGTGGTCGGCGCCGTCGAGCGGCTGACGAAGGCGCCGCTTGCGGTCCGGGAATCGCCGCGCCGGGCCGGCGATCCGGGAATGCTGATTGCCGACCCTGCCAAGCTCAAGCGCGAGCTTGGCTGGCAGCCCACGCATCAGGATCTGGACGAGATCGTGCGCACCGCATTCGAGTGGGAGCGGCGCTTCAACTAGCTGCGCGCCTCAGACGTGCCGGTTGGACTCGCGCACCGGGCAGTTCGTATCGCCCTGTCCGCCCCGCGTGAGACTCTCGGCCGTGTCTTCGTCGACCTCGCCGCTGCGTGCCAGGATCGGATTGAGCGTGGGCGCGGAGACCAGAAACACCGGTGCCGGTGGGCCTACCGGAGCAGGGGGCACGACCGCGTCGGCCGCCGCAACGGGGCTCTTCCAGGGAATATCGCCATGCGCGACGAGCGAGGGATTGGCCTTCACGCGCTCGAACGTGGACGCGAGCAGGCGGACCATTTCGTCGTCGCGCTCGCGCGCGGTATCGCCGCCCATCACCACGCCGATCACGTGCGCCCCGTCGCGCACGACTGATGAGACCAGGTTGAAGCCGGAAGCGTTGGTGTAGCCGGTCTTGATGCCGTCCGTTCCCCGGAAACGGCCTAGCAGATTGTCGTGCGTGTAGTAGCTCGCGCCGTGATAGCTGAAACTCGGCGTCGCAAAGTAGGGATAGTATTGAGGGAAATCGTAGGCGAGGTGGCGCGCCAGAATCGCCAGATCGCTCGCCGTCGTGATCTGCAAAGGATCGGGAAGCCCCGATGCATTGTGATAGAACGTGTCGTGCATTCCGAGCGCGCGCGCCTTTGCGGTCATCAGTTCGGCAAAATGCCCCTCGGTCCCGCCGATCGCCTCGGCGACGGCGACAGCCACGTCGTTCGCCGATCGCACGATGATCGCCTTGATCGCGGTCTCGACCGACATCGTCATCCCGGGCGACAGACTGAGATTGACCTTGGCCTGCGCGGCGGCATGGCGCGAAATCGTCAACTCCGTCTGCAGGCCGATCTGGTGCGCCTTCAACGCATCGAACAGCAGGTAGAGCGTCATCATCTTGGTGAGCGATGCGGGATGCCGTTCGGCCGTGGCGTTCCGCTCGTACAGAATTTGGCCCGACTGGCCGTCGACGACCAGCGCGGCGTCGCGCCCCGTGACGGCGGAATGCGCGGCGTCGGGGCACACATCCTCGGCGGCGGCGCCGGACGTCGCGGCGCCGAACAGAAACAGCGCGACGGCGGCGACGCGTCTGCATCGCCCTGCCGTCGCATTTCGATTCCGTCCGTGCATGGAGGCCGCCGTTTAACGCTCGGGCACTCCTAGTCACCGCCGGACACGGTTGAAAGCCGGCAGTCATTTCATCGTAAACGCGTCAACTTGTTCCGCGCGGCGCACGCGCTGCCCGTAACCATTTAGCGCGAAGGAATTCCTGGTTGATTGCGGGCGATGCCCGCGCGCCTTGCTTTGCTTCGCCGCCATGCACGTTTATGCTCGCTGCGATCGGATTCCACGCGACCGGAATTTCGTCCCGCCCGGGAGGGGGCCATTCGCAAGTCGAGCACAGAGATCTACTGGATCAATCGGTACCAGGAAGGAAGTCTTGCGATCATGGCGGCACCCCGTCCCGGGGAACCGCTCGAAGAGAAGATCCTCGGCTGGAAGAATGACGGCGTCGATTGCGTGGTCAGCCTGATCGAGCCCTCCGAAATTCCCGGACTTTCGGCCGCCGAAGCGGCGTTGTGCGAGGAATTCGGGATCGAGTTTCGCTCGTTTCCGTTGCGCGACAAGACGGTGCCGCCGGTGCTCGCCGACTTCGTCGCGCTGGCAAGCGACATTGCCGATCGCGTCTCGGACGGTCGCGGCGTTGCCATTCACTGCCGGGCGGGGATCGGCCGATCGACGACGCTCGCGGCCTGCGTGCTGGTGACGCTCGGCGTGCATGCGGAGGTCGCGCTGGACATGATCGCGGATGCGCGCGGCATCGAAGTCCCCGAGACCGAAGCGCAGCGTCAGTGGATTCTGAATTTCCGCGCCTCGCGGGACGAAGCGGGCTAGGCGCCCGCGACGCGCGTGCGTACCGAGACTTGCGAGGCGAAGGGCGCAAGCACGGCGGCGAATTCGCGGGCCCGCGCGTTCAGCTGCACGAGCGCCTGTGACATTTCCGCGTGAGGAGCCTTTCGCTCCGTCGCGTCGCGCACGACGGCAAGCTGGGCAAGAAGCTTCTCATAAGGTTCGCGGACGAGTGGCGGCGCGTCAGGCGGAACCGTGTTCGCCTCGAAGTTGAGCTGTGCGATGCGTCCGCAGAAATAGTTCGGGCTGGCTTCGGACTGGCCCGTATCGGCCGTCAGCGTCGACATCGCCGAGCGGATGAGGCTGCGCAGCTGTTCGACGCGCTGGATCAGATCGGTTTCGGCGGAAACGGGCGGGCGCACGGGTTCTGGCTTGGGCGCAGGCACGGCGGCGGGCACCGGCCGCGCTTCCTGCGGGATCGGAACCCCGGCGGTGATCTGGGCGGCGCGGATCATGCCCGTCGCCCGGATGCGCGCAGCCCGCAACGCGCCTTGCGAGAATATCCGTGCCGCCAGCACCAAAATCAGCGCCCCGACGAGGCTCTGCCAGTCCTTTACCCAGTAATAGGTCAACCAGAAGGCATCCGGGATAGTTTCGATGAACAGCCGGATGGCGTTGCCGATGCTCTCGAGCACTTGTGCAAAATTCATCGGCAAGGACCTTGGCGCGACCCGCAAACGATACGGCGTATTTGGCGTCACCGCTATCGGACGGGCGGGCCGCAGCGCGGACACCCGAATCACCACGAAGGTCGAATTCACCGCTCTTCCTCGGGGAATTGCAGCTGCCCGTTGTGCGTGTTGTCAGGGTACAATTAACCAAAAATAAAGTGATTCGGCTTAGGCATTGTCAACGCGGAGCTCACCCACTGGATATTGGGGCAGCCTCTATGACGATAGGTCTGGCGATCGCCATCTGGGTCTGCGCATCCGCGCTCTGCACACCGTTCATTGGATATTTTCTTTCCATGCTGCACACGGAACAGGCGGCAGAGCGGCCTCATGAGCGTCGGCCGCTATCGATCGCGCGCCGCGCGTCGCCACGCTATCGTTCCGCGGCGAGTGTCTGGGCGCGCCGAGACCTCGGGCAGAGCCGGTCTATCTAAAATTTTCGGTCGGCGGAACGAACGCGCACCCGCGCGTTACGCAGCATGAGCCCACGAAAATGCGCGTTTTGCCGGTCGGCCACGGATTCGTCTCATTTTGACCCGATAGGTATTCGTACGTTGTATCGAACTCGAATTAACCCTGTTCGAAGTGGAACTGGACCCGCCTTACTGATCGCTCTAAAAACTTACATAATAAGGAGTTAATGGGGTCGAGTTTCCCTGGGCGTAATGGTCGATCACGGTCGGCGCGGAAACTGCATAAACGTACGCTGCCTGGCATCGGGATGATCTGAGGTTTTTGATGAGCTTGGATGGCGTGTCACCAAAAGGCGTACCGCCCGTTCTGACTCTCGCCGCGAGCAACGCCAAGCCTGCGGAAGCGGCTCCGCGCCGCGCGTTGAAGGACGAGCTCAGACTCGCAAGGACGCAACGCCCCGCCGAACCCGGCGAACAGGTCGAGACGGTCACCCAGACCGGACGGCGCTATCCGCGCTACGTGCCTGCCGCGAACATTTCCCAATTGCTCCTCGACATCGTGCTGACGAGCGTCGCGCAGGCGAGCGTCCTTTTCCTGATCTACGACCGGCTCGGCCTCGAAGGCGTGCTGCAGGCCGCCACCGTCGTCAGCTTTTCGGTCCTGATCATCCTGATCTTTCTCTATGCGACGGGCTGCTACCGGCGCGATGCGATTCTGAGCACGTCGACCGCAATGTCTCGCCTGCCCGTGGCGCTCGGTTTCGCCGCGGCCCTGGTCTTCGCGGCGCTGCATTACGGCTTTCCGCTGCTCTATCCCGCCGCGCGCGTCTATCTCAGCATCAGCCGCGACGTGACGATCATCCTGATCGGCACCAGCATCGCGCTCGGCGCGTTGCTCCTGAGCCGGCTGATCATCCATTCCATGCTGGCGCAGAATCTGTTCCGCCGCCGCGTCCTCGTCATCGGGACCGGCAAGCGCGCGCGCTACATCCAGGAGCTCAACGAGAGCCACACCCACGGCGCGCTGCAGGAGATCCACTTCGCCAGCGAGTCCATTCTCAAGGACGCGCCGGTCAAGACCGCCGGGCAGACGTTCGCCGTTCGCAACCTCCTGCCGGCCTCGGCCGTCGACGAACTCTCGATGCGCCTCGACATCGACGAAGTGGTGCTGGCGCTCGACGATCGCCGCGGCGTCCACCTCGACGGGCTCGTGCAGTGCAAGGCGCACGGCTATCCGGTCACCGATTTCAATTCGTTCATCGAGCGGCTGACCGGGCGCATCGATCTGGCCTGGCTGGAAATCTCCTGGCTCCTGCACTCGACCGGCTTTCAGATGCGCATGATCGACGTCGTGGTCAAGCGGACGCTCGACATCGCGCTGAGCGCGCTCGCCCTGTTCGTCAGCCTGCCCGTGCTGCTGATCGCGATGGTGGCGATCCGCATGGACACGCCGGGGCCCGTCTTCTACCGGCAAGAGCGCGTGACGCTGAACGGCCGCGTCTTCTGGCTCTTCAAGCTCCGCACCATGCGCACCGACGCGGAATCCGACGGCCCGAAATGGGCGGATGAAAAGGATCCGCGCATCACGCGGGTCGGAGCGTTCCTGCGGCGCACGCGCCTGGACGAAATCCCGCAGCTCCTGAACATCCTTTGGGGCGACATGTCGATCGTCGGTCCGCGACCGGAACGGCCCCATTTCGTCGAGGAACTGTCGCACGAACTGCGTCTCTACAAGCTGCGCCACAGCGTGCGCGCCGGCCTCACCGGCTGGGCCCAGATCAATTACCGCTACGGCGCGTCGCTCGAGGATTCGCAGCGCAAGCTCGAATACGATCTCTTCTACATCAAGAATTTCAGCCTGTTGCGCGACGCGGCCATCATCCTCCAGACCTTGCGCGTCTTGCTTTGGCCCGAGGGCGTGCGCTAGTCGGGGAGTCCGGCCAGCCCCGGCCGGCGGCATCGAACATCGAATCCGATCATCCAGCCCGTGCCCCGGCCCCAGAGAAATCGCGCGTGACCTCAAAGCCGATCCACCTGCTGCACGTCTTCCCGACCTTCGCGGTCGGCGGTTCGCAGACGCGCTTCGCCCAGCTGGCCAGGGCGCATGGCGCCCGCTACCTGCACACGGTGATCGCTCTCGACAAAGAGACGGACATGGCGGCGCGGCTTTCCGGCGACGCCGCGATCGCATTCCGCACGCTCGACTTCGACAAGCGGCGCGTCTGGTCGAATCTTCTCCTGTTCCGGCGGACGATCGCGGAAATCGCGCCCGACATTCTCGTCACCTACAACTGGGGCGCCATCGAGTGGGCTCTTGCCAATCGCGGCTGGTCGGCACGAAGGCACGTGCATATCGAAGACGGCTTCGGCCCCGACGAAGCGCAGATCCAGTTCCGTCGCCGCGTCTGGGGACGCCGTCTCGCTTTATCTGGTCGCGGCACGACGGTCGTCGTGCCCTCCAAGGGGCTTGAACGCGTCGCGCTCAACGCGTGGAAAATTCCGCCTGCGCGCATTCGCTTCATTCCGAACGGCATCGACTGCGATCGCTTCTTCGTCGACGTTGCCAGCCGGCAGGAGCGATCCGCTCCGCTGGTGGTGGGAACGGTCGCGACGCTGCGCCGCGAGAAGAACATCCAGCGCTTGATATCTGCGTTCTGCGCCGTCGCGAAGGACCGGCCGCCGGGCAGCCTGCGGCTGCTGATCGTCGGCGACGGACCCGAGGCGGCCACGTTCAAGGCGTTCGCCGCCGCAACGCCTTTCGCGGAATGGATCGAGTTTGCCGGCGCCTCTTCCGAGCCGCAGGACTGGCTGCGCAAGATGGACGTGTTCGCACTTTCGTCGGACACCGAGCAGATGCCCTTCAGCGTGATCGAGGCGATGGCGTCGGGCCTGCCGCTGGTTTCGACGCGGGTCGGCGACGTGCCGGACATGCTGGCCGCGGAAAACGCCTCGAAGATCGTTCGGGTCGGCGACGACGCTGCCTACGGCCAGGCGCTGGCCGGACTGCTGGAGAGCGCCGCGCTCCGGCAAAGCCTTGGCCGCGCCAACCAGGTCAAGGCCCGCAGTCAGTTCGACGCCGGCCTGATGGTGGCGCGCTACGCCGAGCTGTTCGGCTGATCCGGACCCGTTTGGCGCCGGCGCGCGGCAATCGATCCCCGCGGGCGCGCATACGTTCGGTTAACCATGTTTATCGAGGCACGGCCGCACGGCGCGCCGCGATGGGAAAAAGAGCCTTTTGCGTCCCGGCATTTCAAGGACGTAATTCTTCGAACCTTTATGAATTTCGTCTTGGTGACACGGCACAATTCCAACATTAATTACGACGATTGAGTTCTGCATTGTTCCCACATGCCTGCGGCGGCTTCGGCGCGATCACCTGTGGAGCACGCATGCGCAACACCTGCCGGGCTATGAATTCGGCCGCGTGAGGCCTCGGCGAGCGACCGCTTTTTTGTCGCGACGTTCCATCGTTCGACGCCGTGCGGCGCCGATTTCGCGAGCGGGAAAAGTGAGACGCGTTCCATGGAATTCGATGAGACTTCTAAGTACTTTTCCGGTGGTCGCCGCGAACACTATGTCGCGGAAAGCCCCATTTTCATTGATCTGCCGCGAATGCGCGCGAATTATCACAGCTTTGTCACGGCTCATCGCCATTCGAATCAGTTCTCTAGGCTCAACTTTAGGCAACCACATAACGAAGCATTAAATCGGCCTCTCTAGGCTCACCGGTAACGAACAAGGGGTGCGCCCACGATGAGTAAGGTCCATAGTCTGCTTCTCGCCTGTTCTGCGCTCGCGCCGATCGCGATTTCGTCGCCCGCTTATGCGGCGCTCGACAGCGGTTTGCGCGGCGCGATTCTGACCGACGGCGAAAGCGCCGCCCGCGTCGTCAAGAAGGCGCACACCGCGAACCTGGACATCACGGGCTTCACCTTCGCCGCGGCGCGTGGCGATCTCGACTTCGCGACGGCGAATGCCGTGTCGATGTTTAACCAGCCCGGTTTGACCAATACCGGATATTCGCGCATCTCGACGAATGCCGTGCGCACGCCCCTCATCAGGAGAGGCGCCCCGACGCCATCGCCGGCTCCTGCACCGGCTCCAGCACCCGCACCGGCTCCAGCACCGGCTCCTGCACCGGCTCCTGCTCCCGCACCGGCTCCTGCTCCTGCACCGGCTCCTGCTCCCGCGCCGGCTCCCGCGCCGGCTCCTGCACCGGCACCCGCGCCGGCGCCTGCTCCGGCACCGGCGCCTGCACCGGCTCCGGCGCCTGCTCCGGCACCCGCACCTGCGCCCGCGCCTGCACCGGCACCCGCGCCTGCTCCGGCCCCTGCTCCGGCGCCAGCCCCTGCTCCAGCTCCAGCTCCGGCACCGGCCCCTGCTCCGGCGCCAGCCCCTGCTCCCGCTCCGGCGCCAGCTCCGGCACCCGCGCCTGCTCCGGCACCCGCGCCTGCTCCGGCCCCAGCTCCGGCCCCAGCTCCGGCACCGGCGCCCTTCTCGGCCTATCCGGGAAGCGCACGTTCGATCGCCGGCTCCATGGGCTTCCTCGGCAACGCGGACGGTACCGGCGTGACGATCGGCATCGTCGATACCGGCATTCAGCTCAACCATTCTCAGTTCCTGAACGCCAACGGCGTGTCTCGCGTGCTTCCGGGCACCTGCCTTGCCGGCTTCTCGCCGACGCTGTGCAGCACGGCCGACAACATGATCGGCGGTGACGATCTCACCTGGCCGACGGTCACGCACGGAACGCACGTCGCCGGCATCGCAGCCGGACTGACGACGGGCCTCGCCAACAACGCCTGGATCCTGCCTGTGCGAGTCTGCGACTCGTCCAACGGCTCCTGCCCCGGCGACATCGACGGCGGTATCGTCTGGGCCTCGCAGCACGGCGCCAACGTCGTCAATCTGAGCGTCGGCGGCACGTTCCTCAGCGGCACGGATCTGAATGCTGCCCGGACGGCTGTCGCCAACGGCACGTTGCTGGTCGTCGCAGCCGGCAACTCAGGCAACGCCACACCGGCCGCAGGTTTCCTCGCGGGTGCGGCTCTCTATGACGGCGTCCGCGGTTCGATGCTGGTCGTGGGTGCCGTCGACAACAACGGCAACATCGCTTCCTGGAGCCAGACTCCCGGAACGACATGCATGGTCCAGAGCGGCCAGAACTACTGCATGCAAAACTACTTCGTCGTCGCGCCGGGCGTGGGCATCGTCTCATCCGTCGGCGGCGGCGGATACGGCACCTTGTCCGGAACTTCGATGGCGACGCCTTACGTCACCGGCGTTGCCGCGGACATCAAGAGCATGTGGCCGTATCTGTCGATGGCCCAGGTGGCCAGCGTCATCCTCGGCACCACGATCGACCGCGGCGCGCCGGGACCGGATCCGGTCTACGGCATGGGCGAAGTCAATCTCGCCAAGGCGCTGCTGCCGGCCGGCACCACCGCTCTGGTGACCGGCGGCACCAACGTGCTGACGACGAAGAACGTCATCACCAACGCCACGAACGCCACCATTGGCGGCGTCATGAGCGTCGGCATCGCGGGCAGCGCGATGCTGAAGAGCGTCGTGGTGGTCGACAAGTTCGGACGCGACTACACGGCGGACCTGACCAAGGGCGTGCGCAACGAGGGCTTCGACATCTCCTCCTTCGTGCAGCTCGACCAGCTGCTGGCCATGTCGAGCGCGCCGGGAACCGTCGAGTCCGGTCTGAAGGCGGTCTCGAGCCAGGGATACTCCGACGCGCTCGGGCTGATCAGCATGTCGGGCTACGTCAATACCGTCACGACGCCGGCAGCCTTCGCCACGGAGCCGACGACGCGCGACCAGATGCGCACCTACATGACGAACGTGGCGGTCAGCGCGTCGCCGTTCCAGGACGTCAGCTTCGACATGGGCTACAAGCTGCGCATGTCGGGTCGCCTCAACCAGTACGATGTGGGCGCGAGCCCGGCCTATGACGGCCTGTTCGTGTCGGCTTCGGCAGTCAACTCGCCCTACGCGGCGCTGACGGACGGCGGCAACTATGCCGGCGCGACGGTCAGCCTGGCGGACGGACTTGACGTGCGCACCGGCTATTCGTGGATGAACGCGGGCCAGCAGCAATCGCTGTTCGCCACCTCCGCGGGCTTCGCGCCCTATCTCGTCTCGAACCAGACGGGCGCATTCCAGCAGCGCGCGGCCGATGCCGCCGTCGTCAGCATGTCCTGGCGCTTTGCGGATTGGGGCGGACTTGGCCTCACCGCGTCGCAGACGGACGAGCGCAACGGCATCCTCGGCGGCTCGGGCACGGGCGCACTCAACCTCGCGCGCTCGGCCAACACCTCGGCCATCGATGCGACGATGCGCGTCGGTCTGGGCAGCGGCTGGATCGCCACCCTTGCCTACGGCGAAGGTACGACGAGCCTCAACGCGCAGCAGAACGGTCTGCTCGGAAACGTCTCGGGCCTGCACAGCCGCTCGTACGGCGTTGCGCTGGCTACCCGGAACCTGTTTGCCGACGACGACACGTTCGGGTTCGCGCTGACGCGGCCGATGTACATCGACAGCGGTTCGGGAATGCTGACAGCCGCGACGGGTGCGGACGTCAACGGCAATCTGACGATCGGGCACGAGCAGGTCTCGTTCGCGGAGAGCGCGCCGGAAACCGATCTGGAAGTCGGCTACACCAAGAACTTCCTCAACGGCAGGCTGTCGCTGCAGAGCGATGCGGCCTACCAGATGGATGTCGGCGGTCAGACGGGTCGCAACGCGGCGACGTTCATCACGCGCTTGCGCTTCGGTCTCTAAGCAAGACAGGAATTTCGAGCATACGGACTCCGGCGGGCCGAAAGGTCCGCCGGATCTTTTTTGCCGGAAGCGGTCAGACGTCCCCGACCGCGCTCCGGATCATGGCCGCGTGTTGCGCGGCGGTATCGTCCCAGGAGTAGCGCTCGACATAGCGCCGCGTGGCGCCGCGGTCCGGCGGATCGGAGAGGAGCTTGCGCAGGCCTTCGACGGTTGCATCGACGCTGCGCGCCTTGAGCAGAATGCCCGCATCCGGCGTGTTCAGCACTTCGGGCGAGCCCCAGATCGGGGTGGCCGCGACCGGCGTGCCGCAGGCCAGCGCTTCCATCAGGACATTGGCGATGCCTTCGCGATCCGAACAGAGCACCAGCGCATCGGCGGCGCCGAGCAGGTCGGGCACGCGAGACTGGTCGACATGGCCGAGGAAGCGCACGCGGTCGCTGACGTGAAGGTCGTCGGCGAGCTTGCGCAGCGCCGACTCTTCGGGGCCGTCGCCGGCGATGACCAGCGTCGTCCCCGGCATCTGGGCAATCGCCGAAATCGCAAAATTGTGGCCCTTGCGCTCGATCAGATGCCCGATCGACATGATCGTCGGCCCGTCGAAGCCGAGCTGACGGCGCAAGGCCGCGCGGTCGGTCGGCGGCCGGAACATCTCGAGGTCGACGCCGTGCAGGATGGTGCGGATTTTTGCGCCGTCGGCGCCCAGTTCGATCAGGCGCGTCCTCAGCGCCTCGCACACCGAGGTGACGCCCTTGGACCGGCGGATGGCCCAGAGGATCTGCGACCTGGGCAGCGCGTAATTCGGCACCAGGCTCACATCCGTGCCGAAGGCCGTCAAAAGGACCGGCCGATTTAGAACCATGCCGAGCAGCGCGGCGGCGACACCGTCCGGATAGAGATAGTAGGAATCGATGATGTCGAAGTCGAAGCCGCTTCGTTGGATCGCGCGCAGCTTGGGCAGCAGGGCGGCGGCCATGAGCGAGGGCGCGACCGTCATGCCGATCTTGGGCAGCACGGGATAGCGCGGATAATGAATCGCAATGCCGTTCTCGTTGCCTTCATGCGGCGCGCGGGCATAGACGCCGTAGCGCCCGAAAGCGGGATGGGACGAGGGAAACCAGGGAACGGGCGCGACAATCTGGAGCGCCATCCCCTCGACGCGGGCGAGATGCGCCAGCCGGTGCCGAAGAAAGATGCCGTGGCGCGGCTGTGCGGCGTTGGGATAGAGGGTCGAGAGGCTCAAAACCTTGACTGTGCGCATGCCTTGCCTGTTCTTCGGACCCTCTCTTGCCGCCTATCTACACATTCGCGCCGAATTCCACGAAACGCACCAAAACTCGGTCGGCTGGATTAATGGCGCGCCGCCCGTATAACACCAGACGGGGACGATGCGGGTTGCGCAGGTCCTGCGAGCGGTAATCGGTTTCAGGCAATGGCGTTTGGGGCATGAGCGAATTTAACCATCTTATCCTGACATTCAGTTGTCCCGACGTCGCGGGCGTGCAGGCCGCGATCACCACCTGTCTCTTCGAGGCCGGCGCCTTCATCGAGGAAGCCGCGTCGTTCGGCGATTCGGAGAGCGAACGATTCTTCGGCCGCATCGTCATCCGGTCAAATACGGACGCGCCCCTCCAGGAGCGGACGCTGCGCACGGCGCTGGGAGCCGTCGCGGGCCGGCTGAACATGGAATGGGCACTCAACGAGGCGGAAAGGCGCTGCCCCATCGTCATCGCCGTCTCGCAGCAGGGACACTGCCTCAACGACCTTCTGCACCGCGTTTCGACCGGCAGCCTCAGCGTCGATGTCCGGGCGGTGGTTTCGAACCACGAGGACATGCGGCGCCTGGTCGAATGGCACGGTCTGCCGTTCCACTACCTGCCCGTCATGCCGGAGAACAAAGCCGAACAGGAACGCGCCTTCCTCGGGATCGTCGACGCCGCGGGCGCGGAGCTCGTCGTGCTGGCGCGCTACATGCAGATCCTGTCGCCGGAGATGGCCGCCCGGCTCGCCGGCCGATGCATCAACATCCACCATTCGTTCCTGCCGAGCTTCAAGGGCGCCCGTCCCTACCGCCAGGCGCATATGCGCGGCGTGAAGATCATCGGCGCGACCGCGCATTACGTGACGGCCGACCTCGACGAAGGGCCGATCATCGAGCAGGGCGTGGAGCGCGTCGACCATTCGATGAGCACGGAAGATTTCATCGAGGTCGGGCGAGACATCGAATGCTCGGTTCTTGCCCGTGCCGTGAAGTGGCATGCCGAGCGGCGCGTCCTGATCAGCGGACGCCGGACGATCGTGTTCCGCTAGGCTGCAAGCATCCGCGCGGGACGGCCGGCGCTTCTTTCCTCAAATTAACGTCCGCAGCGAAATGTTCGGATCGATCTGTATCGCCTAGATTGCCGGCGCGCCATTATGTACGCTTGCGCCCGCCGCCCTACGTCGGAACAACCATGCCGATCGCATTGTGCAGATGAGTTCCAAAGGCGCGCTGCTCCCGTTCCGAACACTTTCGCGTTTGTCTTGGGCCTATGCGTTCTTCATCGTCTATGGGAGTCTGGTTCCGTTCGAGTATCGGGCTGCCACGTGGGACCAGGCGCTTCACCAGTTCGCCCATATCCAGTGGCTCGACATCGATCTCGAGAGCCGGGCGGATTGGGTCGCCAACCTCGTCCTCTACGTGCCGTTCGGCTTTCTCGCCAATGGCGCCCTGTGTAAACGCAGCGCCGTTCTCGGCGCGCTGCTTGCCGCGATTCTCGGATCGGTTCTGGCGGTTGGCGTCGAGTTTGCGCAGATCTGGGCGGCGCCGCGCACCGTGTCCCTCAACGACATCCTCGCCGAGATGGTCGGCACCTATCTCGGGATCGCGCTGTGGCTCATGTGGGGCAAGCGCCTCGTTAGAACCACGCAAACGGTTCTGGCGGGCGGTCCCGACGCCGTCGGTGCGGCGCTCGCCCTGTATGTGCTGGCCTATAGCTTCATCAGCCTTTTTCCGTTCGACTTTTTTGTCGACGCCGCGGAATTTCATGCCCGGCTCGCGGATCCGACCGCGATCGTCTGGATTCCGCAGCGATTCGAAAGCTTGCGCGGGCTGCTCTATCTGATCGTCAAGGGCGCCATCATGATGCCGATCGGCGCGGCTATGAAACTGGTTTGGCGCCGCGGAACCCTCAGCGCCGCCCTCGCGGGACTGGCCATTTCAGGCACGCTGGAGCTTGCACATTGGTTGGAATATTCGGCCCAGACCGACGGCATCAGCGTGCTGGTTTCCGTGGTAGGGGCGGTCGCCGGAAACTGGCTGGCGTCCCTGGCGACGCTGCGTGAAGTGTTTGTCGTCCGTTCGCTGCGCGCCTGCGCCTGGCTCGCGGCGCCTCTCTATCTAGTCCTGTTGCCGCTGGTGTTCGGCTGGCACCGCGGTCTTGCGAGCCGTGCCGACATCGACGCGACGCTCTCGCAGCTTCATTGGCTGCCGTTCTACTATCACTACTTCACGAGCGAGGCGAACGCATTGGCGAGCGTCATGGGTACCTGCTTCATTTTCGCGCCGGTCGGCGCACTGATCTGGGCCGCGCGCTTGCGCCCGAGTGAGGCGGCCGGCAGCCCACGTTCCGTTCTTCCCAGCGTCCGTGCGGGTCTGGTCGTGTCGACGGCGTTCGAGGTCGGCGGGTTGCTAACGTCCAACGACCGCCCGGACCCGACGAACGTTCTGATCGCGATCGCCGCGGCGGTGTTCGCGCAGCGCGGCTGCGAATGGCTCGCGCGGGTCGTGAAAACCGCGGTGACGCGGGAGGCGGTACCGGCGTGAGCAGCATGCCCCGTCGCGCTCTCAGGTTCGCATTCGCGCTGCTGCTGCTCGGCGCGGTGTGCTGGTTCGTGATCGGTTTTCCCGCGTTCCGCTTGCCCCTCGCCCTCGGCTTCGCGGTCTATGCCGCCGCACTCTGGCGCTGGCCGACGCTGTGGCTCGTCGCGGTGCCCGCGCTCCTGCCGGTCTTCGATCTCGCCGTGTGGTCCGGACGTTTCTTCTTCGACGAGTTCGACGCCCTCGTCCTTCTGACGGCCGCCATCCTTGCACTCAGAGAGAGGAGCGTCGTCCCGCCCGATCCGCTCGACCGAAAGCTGATCTGGACCCTCGCGCTGCTGGTCGCGTCGTACGCGATCAGCGGATCGCTGCGGCTTCTTCCTGTCGTCCCCATCACCGCGGATTCGTTCGCGAACTACGCCAGCCCGTACAACGCGCTACGAGTCGCGAAAGGCTTCGTTTGGGCGCTGCTCCTGCTGCCGCCGCTGCGCCGGGCGGCCCAGACCGTCGAGGTCAGGCGGTTGCTCGCGTTCGGATTCCTCATCGGCCTGTTCGCGGTCGGCCTGGTCGCGGTTTATGAGCGTTGGCTGTTCACCGGCGTGCTCACCTGGATCACGGACTATCGCATTACGGCGAGCTTCTCGAGCATGCACACGGGCGACGGGCCGATCGACGTCTTCCTCGCCATGACCATGCCGCTCATCGGCGTTCTTTTCATCGACCGCCGCTGGATCCGCCTGTTGCCCGTGACGTTCGCCCTGCTCGCACTCTCGGGCTACACGCTGGTGGCGACGGAATCGCGTGGACCCGCGATAGGCGTCGTGGTCGCCTATGGCGCGGGTCTCGTCGCGCTGTTCGCGACGCGCTCCCACCGCCGCCGGGTTGCCGGCGCGCTGGTGATCGGTCTTGGCGCGGCTGCGTTCTTCGCGACCGCGGGTCTCCCCTTGCTCGCGGAAACGTCGTTGGGTCAGAGATTTTCGCAGTTCGCCGGCGATGCCGCATTTCGCATGGGCCATTGGCGCGCCGCGCTGTCCTTGCGCGACCGGACGCTTGCGACCGAGCTTTTCGGTGCCGGTCTCGGCAGCTTTCCGGCCCTGCATCAGCAGCGCTCGATACTGGAACCGCGCGCGACCCGCTACAGATTCGTGGCGACGGATAGCGAGCATTATCTGAGACAATGGCCGGGCGAGAGCCTCTACATGGGGCAGGCGGTCACCGCCACGCGCCACGCGACGTACCAGGTCGGCGCCCAGGTTCGATCGCCCGACCCCAAGGCCACGCTGACGATCGCCTGGTGCGAATTGTGGATGCTGTCGTCGGAGCATTGCACATGGGACGAGTTCCCCATGCATACGGCCGGGGCACGCTGGAAGACCGTCACCAAAACGCTTCGGAGCGTCGACATCGGTTATGGCCGCGATGTCGGCGGCCTGTTCTTCGAGCGTCCGACGCGGTTGACATTCTTCGTGAGCGGCAACCCGGCAGCGCCGGACGACGTCACCGGCCTCACCCTCAAGGATTCGCAGGGCCGCGAGCTGCTGCGCAACGGCGATTTCTTTCATGGCGGCGACAACTGGTTCTTCACGGTGGACGACCACTTGCAGTGGCACGTCAAGAACCTGGCGGTGAACATCTTGTTCGACCAGGGCTGGCTCGGACTGATCGCGGTCGGCGCGTTTCTTGCGCTGACCATCATGGTCCTGTTCCGCCAGATCTCGGGAGGCGATCAGCTCGCGGCCGTGATCCTCGCGTCCCTGACCGGGTTCCTCGTCACCGGCGTGACGGTGAGCACGTTCGATCAGCCGCGACTGGCGCTCGCCTTCTATCTCTTGTGTTTCGCGTCCCTGGTGCCCACGGCCGCGACCCGGCCCGTCGGGAACGGAGCGAAACAGCCGCAGCGATAGCCGGCTACTGGCTGTTCGTCGCGTCGAGGCGCGGCTGCAATTCGCCCAGCGCCGCAAGCGCGTGTGTCAGCGACCGTCTCGCTTCGTCGTCCGTGCCGCTTACCGCCGTCGAGACGGCGATGAGGGCCTGGCCCTCATGCCCTTCCAGGATTCCGCGCGCCTGCAGCAGCTTTACCGTCAAGGGGCTCGCGGTGAACGTCCCGTCGACCCAGAAGGTCGACCAGATCATCCGCCGTCCGACCGAAGAGGCGATGATGGTTTCCTGCCATGCGATCGGATGGCCGTTCAGGCTCGCAGACGCGGAACCCGAGCGGACCTGTGTCCAGAGTTTGTCGTCCCAGAGGTAGTTGATGTGCGCGGTGAGCGTGTGCGCGCCACCCGACTGGCCGTAATACGCCAGGTACAGATCGACCGCGGAGTCGGCCAGGTCGCCGTTCGGAACGAGGAAGAGTTTCAGATGCGCGTCGGTCTGGGGATAGCTCGGTTCCCAGTTATCGTCGATGGAATCGACCTCCCATCCCGGCACATGCAAGGGCGCGGTCAGGCTCGCCGTCGCGGGCTTGAATACGCGATGATCATGCCAGGCGGCCCATGCGGGGCCGATCGAAATGAGGATCGCGGCGAGCACGAACATGCCGGCTACGCGCGGAAGCCCGTCTGCCGCCGCGTCTCCTGCGGCGACGATTTTCGGTTCCTCGGGGGAATCGCGGAAGAACGAGCCGAGCAGCAACAGGATCAGAAGGATCGCGACGTTGAAGCCCCATCCATAGACCAGGTGGTCCGCGCCGACGCCGTACTCGTTGCTCGTGAAATGCGCCAGCAGCATGATCCCGACGATGCGCAGCGCATTGCCGATGAGCGGAACGACGACGCAGGCGACGAGGAACAGGACGACCTTGTACCATTTGCGAAAGACCATGTAGGCGAAGAGAACGCCGAGCGCGACGGTGGCGATCAGGAAGCGCAAGCCAGCGCATGCCTCGGCGATCTCGAACGACCCGTTCGACAGTTCGAACAGCGTGCCTTCGACATGGTGCGGAATGCCGATGACCGAGAGCGCCACATCGACGAAGCTGGCGGCGAAATGCTGCATCGGCGCGATGAGATAGCCGCCGGACGGCACCAGGAAGAACAGGTAGAGCGCCGGAAACCAGAGCTTGCGGTAGACGTGGAGTCCGAGCGACGCGCCGATCGCGACCTCCATGAATCCGATCACGGCGAACTGGTGGACCTCGTTGACCGTCAAAATCTGGCCGGCGAGCCACATCAAGAGAAGCAACGGTGCGAACCACAGCGCGCGAAAATCCACGGCGGGCGCCATCGCGCCCAGTTCCGCGCGTTTCTCCCAGACGAGCCAAAGTGCAATGGGGATGATGAGGAAGCAGTGCGAATAGGTCGGATACAGCCACCAGACTTCGACAGCCGCCGCGACGTCGCCCCGGAATGCGATCAGAATAACGGCGAAGAGCAGCGCCAGCGCTGTGCCGTGAATCCACCAGGAGCGAAGCCGGGTGTGGGCCGCCATGGAGTCCGCGGCGCTCGTCACGCTTTGGCTCCCGTGAAATCCGGTTTGCACGCACCCGTATCGACGACGAGCGGCCGGATCGTCGCCGGACTGCGCGGCCGCGAGTCGCGCGCCAGTTGGTCGAGAAGATCGTCGAGCGACGACATGATCGTCTTCCAGTCGTGGTTCTGCTCGACGTACTGCCGGGCATTGCGGGCGATGGTGTCGCGGAGCGGGTTCTCGATCGCCGCCGCGACGGCGTCAGCGAAGCGCCGCGGGTCGCTCTCGATGAAGAGCTCGCGCCCCGAATGGACGTCGAGCGCGCGCGTTGCCTCGTGCGTCGCCACGACCGGCTTTCCCATCGCCATCGCCTCGAGCACCTTGTTCTGAACGCCGCGCGCGATCAGCAGCGGGGCGACGACCGATGCGGCGCCCTGGATGTAGGGCCTGACGTCGTCGACCATGCCCGTCACCGTGATGCGCGGACTTTGCACTTTGCGCAATGCCGGCGGCGGGTTGGAGCCGACGAAATAGACATGGGCGTTCGACAGGCTGGCGAACAAGTGCGGCGCGACTTCGCGCGCGAACCACAATGCGCCGTCGGCGTTCGGGCGATAGTCCATGTGTCCGGTCATCACGACCGCCGCTTCCCCGGACGGGAACGGGCTCTTGAACGCGCCGGGCGAAAATCTGGCGAGGTCGACGCCGTTGCCCAACACGCCGATCCGCGCCGCGCTTTCGGGGGCCATCTGCCGGAAGGTTTCGGCTTCGTACTCCGACACCAGCAGCGTCTTGCCGAAAACGGCGGCGGCGGCACGTTCGAGCGCCGCGACCGTGCGGGCCTCGCGCGCGTAGATCCAGCGCATGAAACCCGTCGACCAGGTCGCATATTGCCGCCACTTGTCGGAATCGACGTCGACCATGTCGAACAGGACGCTGCCGGCGCGCGCGCGGTCGTGCATCAAATAGGGCGCCATCGCCGAGCCGAACACGATCGTCCGCTCGACGGGTTCGGATGCGAGCACCTCGCTCACCCAACGGTGGATCTTGGGGCTGGCAAAATAGGCCGTGGTCACGGGCTGGCCCGACAGCAGCGCCTGCGCGGCGCGCGACCACTTGGTGAGACGGCCGATGGGCACGAAGATGCACTTGCCGCCCGCGAGGCGCGCGACTTCGTCGCGGTATTTCAGATCGCCGGGATCGTCGATGAAGCAGGCGAGATGAACCGGGCCCCGCGCGGCAAGATGCTTCAGAAGCTCATAAGAGCGGATCTTGTCGCCCTTGTTCGGCGGATAGGGCAAGCGATGGCAGAGCAGGAGCGAGGCGCTGGTCATTGGCGCGTGGCGGACTCCAGCACGGGATATATCCGGTCGACGCGGTCCCAGCGGAAGTCGCCGAGCAGCCGCTGAAGGCGGCTATAGGTACGGTCGAGATTGAGATAGTGCCGGAAGCGCGACTTGAGCGATGCGCCTTCCACGCGCGGCTGCTGCGGGTCGATTTCCCAGGGGTGGAAGTAGAACATGCAGGGTTGTTTGTCGTTGCTGATCACCGCCTGCAAATTCTGCTTGAACACCGCATAGGGCAGCAGGCGGAAATAGCCGCCGCCGCCGGACGGCCAGTTCGCGCCCCATCGGCGTACCGTCGTGACCGGAATTTCGATGAAGCGGCTGTCTTCGAACGGATAGAAGGCAAAGCGCGGCTGCTCCGGAATGCCGTACAGATCGTGGCGCAGCGGCACCGTACTGGAACTGTAGCGGTAGCCTGCGTCTTCGAGAGCGTTCAGCGCCCAGAGGTTTTTCCGCGTGATCGAAAACGACGCGGCCCGATAGCCGTGGACGCCGACGCCGCCCGTATCCTCCAGAAGCTGCTTGGCGCGGCGCACGTCCGCGGTGAACATGGCGCGCGATTGCTGGTCCGCGCGGACATGCGCCAGACCGTGCGAGGCGAGTTCGTGCCCCTCCTTGACGATGCGCCGGACAACGTCCGGATAGCGTTCCGCGATCCAGCCCAGCGTGAAGAATGTGGCCTTCGTGCCGGTCTCGTCGAACAGTTCGAGAATTCGGTCGATGTTGCGCTCGATCCGGCACTCGCGCCGGTCCCACTCGTCGCGCTGCACATGGTCGAAGAAGGCCTCGACCTGGAAATAGTCTTCGACATCCACGGTCATGGCGTTGACGCCGGCGCGTGCGCACGGGATCGGACGACGGCGCCAGCCGACTATCGGATCGTGATCGACTGGATCTGCTCTCACGCCGCCCCCCGGGAGCAAAATGCACGCTACGACGCGTTGGAACCGCGCATGCTGAAGAAATCCTGGATGAACGAACCGGCCCGGCGCATGAAGGTTTCCTGCTGCGCAAGCCGTTGCTCGATTCCGTGGAGCCGGCTCGCCAGCGTTCCGTTGACGGGTTCGGCGATCGCGTTGGCGGGCTGCGGCACGTCGAGAGGGATGGTCTCGGACGCGCCGTTCATCTCGTTGGCCAGATCGGCCGCGACGCGATCGACGTCCTCGCCGGTGAACTGATGCAGTTCGTCGAGAAAGCCGAGCATCATGAGCCGATTCCCCAGCGTATTGATGCGGCGCGGTACGCCGCCCGTCTGGCGGTGCAGCGCTTCGATGGCGCTCGGCTCGAAGGCCGGATCGCCTTCCCAGCCGACCTGCTTCAGGCGGTGAAAGAGATAG
>Ga0335069_10003452_pt1 | contig 23867 bp, 25 predicted proteins | sample Lox_Sample_11_FD_206714 | JGI IMG/M metagenome (GOLD analysis project Ga0335069, IMG submission 206714) | Soil microbial communities from Loxahatchee National Wildlife Refuge, Florida, United States - Lox_Sample_1.1 | ecosystem: Environmental > Terrestrial > Soil > Wetlands | place: USA... | reverse complement strand
TGGGGATCACAGCACCGCGACCGGCGAAAACGCCCAAGCTACGGGTACCGGCAGCTCCGCTTACGGACTGAATTCGACTGCAAGCGGAATGGGAAGCACGGCGACTGGCGACGGCTCGACAGCTTCGGGCGATTTTTCGATTGCCGCCGGTTATCACGCGACTGCGAGCGGCCCGGGTTCGACCGCGACCGGGCTTATGAGCACAGCCAGCGGGTCCGGCAGCACCGCGACAGGTGAAGGCGCCAGCGCCGTCGGCGCCTTCAGCATCGCGTCGGGCTTCGGAGCGGTTTCGGGCGGCACGAACAGTTCTGCTTATGGCCCGGGCTCTGTCGCAGGCGGCGATTCTTCGACGGCCGTCGGTGTGAACAGCTCAGCCACCGGTACGGCTTCGGTGGCGGTGGGTGACGGCGCAACGGCCAGCAAGACCGGCGCCATCGCAGTTGGTCTGAACGCGAGTTCGACAGGCATCAACGCCATCGCAATTGGCCAGGGAGCATCGGCCACCGGATCTGTCGCTCTAGGTTCGAATGCTTCGGCCTCGAATGGTGGCGCCGCCCTTGGCGACAACGCGGTTGCGACCGCGAAAAACTTCGCAACAGCGGTCGGTCCGTCATCCGCAGCGGTCGGTGACAGCTCGTTTGCCGGCGCGTTCGGGGCGCTTGCGAGCGGCCAGGGCTCAGTTGCCATCGGCGAAAGCTCGACGGCTTCGGGTGCGCAAGCTGTGGCCATGGGCAGAAATGCTCTCGCGTCCGGATCCACATCTGTCGCGCTCGGCGTCAATGCTGCCGCAACGGCCTCCAACTCGATCGCGCTCGGCGCCGGCTCGGTGGCTTCCGAACCGAATACGGTCTCGGTCGGCTCGGATGCGCCCGGTGAGCAGCGCCGAATAACGAACGTGGCGGCCGGCCATGAGCAATACGATGCCGTCAACTACGGTCAGTTCACGGGTGCCATTGCGGCAACTGCGGCGGCGCCGTCGGTTGTGACGCCGTCGCAGCCCGGAAAGACCGCCTTCTCGGCCAACACGGCCTATTACGAGGGCACGATGGGCGTCGGTGTCGGAATTGCACATCGCTTGAACATCATGCCGTCGGCCACACTCAACGCGACCGTCTCGGAAGCGCAGGGCAACCAGTGGGTGGCCCGAGCCGGCTTTTCGTTCGAGTTCTAGCGGGAAGGCGGACGTATCTTGAGGGGGCGCTAACGTAGGCGACCAGGGCAAATCGCGATAAAACGGCGTCCGAAAGACATTTTCGGGGCTGATCGCGATGGGATTCCTCAGAAGCATCTACATGTCGAACTGGACTCCGTGGGTGCTGAGCTGGGTCCTGGTCGTCGTGCTGCTTTGTGCGCTGACCGGTCGGTTTTCGCCGAGCGACGAACTCGCTTACGCCAACGCTTCAGCGCGGCTGGCGGCCGCAGACCGTTCGCAACCGCTGCATATGCGCCTCGAAGCGCAATTCCCCGGGCCGCTGAAGGACACCACGATCGAACGGTGGCGCGATCCGGTCGACGGCTCCATCTGCTATATCTATCTGCCGATCGCTGTCGCACACGGCGAGGGCCCCAACGGGCTGGTGCAATACGGCGCCGCGAATATCGGTTCCATCAGCTGCTTCTCCGCGCGCACGTTGCCGTAAGATTGCGGCACCAAGGCTTTTGACCTAGATTTCCTGCATCCTTCTTGGGGGAGGAACAATGCGCAAGGCAATCGCGCCGGCTGCATATCTTGGTCTCTTGCCGGCCTTTGCTTTCGCTGCAGGCGGCGGCCCGGCTCCGACCGGCCCGGCACTGCAGAAATGAGCGGCAGGCTCATTGCGGCCGTAAGCCGGCGTTCTGATCCGGCTCCGGCGGTTTTCCGTAATCCCCTAGGCTAAATTGGGGCACCGCGAAGGAGATGAAACTCATCCCGCAGACGCTGGTCAAAGACCATTGGTACCGTACGCTTTCCGAGCTCGACTGTGGATCGCTGGAATTCGTGGACCCCGATGGCGACGTCTTCAAACACATGGGCAGCCGGCCCGGACCTTCCGCGCGCTTCCAGATCCATGACTGGTCGGTCGTCCAGCGCGCCGCCGCGCGCGGCGATATCGGGCTCGGCGAGGATTATATCGCCGGCGGCTGGGACACCGATGACCTCGAGGCACTGATCACCTATTTCCTCGTCAATTTCGATCAACTTGAGGGCTATGCGAACGGCAATATCCTCAACCGCTTCCTGTTCGTGCTGCTGAACACGATGGTCCGGCGCAACAGCATGAGCGGCAGCCGGCGCAACATCGAGGCGCATTACGACGTCGGCAACGACTTCTATGCCCTGTGGCTCGACGAGACGATGACCTACTCGTCAGCGCTCTATCGCGGCAGGAACGAAAACCTTTCCGACGCGCAGCGCAACAAATACGGCCGAATCCTTTCGAAGCTCGAACGAGAGCGCGGTGAGATCCTCGAGATCGGTTGCGGCTGGGGCGGCTTCGCTGAACAGGCGGCCGATCAGGGCCATCACGTCACGGGCGTTACCATATCGCCGTCGCAACATGCTTTCGCGAGCCGGCGTCTCGCCAATCGCGCGGAAATCCGCCTCGACGATTACAGGAATATAGGTGGACGATTCGGTTCGATAGTCTCGATCGAGATGTTCGAAGCGGTAGGCGAACGCTACTGGCCACAATATTTCAGCGTGGTTGCCGAACGCCTGAAAGAAGGTGGCCGCGCAGTGGTTCAGACGATACTGATCCGTGACGAGCTGTTCAGCGCCTATCGCCGCCGCAGCGACTTCATCCGCCACTATGTGTTTCCGGGTGGCATGCTGCCGTCGCTCGCGCGCTTCAAGGACGAAGCCGCGAAAGCGGGCCTCAAGGCTGTCGATGTGTTTTCGTTCGGCCAGGATTACGCGCGCACGCTGCGCGAGTGGTCGGTCAGGATGCAAGAACGCGAAAAGGACATTCTTGCGCAGGGCCGCAGTCGCCAGTTCCTGCGCAACTGGCAATTCTATCTCGGCATGTGCGCGGCCGCGTTCGCGGTCGGTCGCACCGACGTCGCACAGATCGAGCTAGTGCGCGCCTGATCCTTTATGAGGTCTTGGCGCGGCAAGGGCTGCGCTTCGAGATGACGCGCTAATGCGAGACGAAGGCTTCCGGCGGATCGGGCTTGCGATAATTTTGCACACCCTTCAGAAAAAGCTTCACCGCTTGATAGTGGATCAGAGCCACTACCTTGATCGTCTGGAATGGATAGAGGATTGCTGTTTGCACAAGCCCCGATGCGGTCGCGGTTCTGGGCTTGCCGCGCATCGACGTCGCAAGAATGACGCCCTCTTCGTCCATTAGATCAATCTGCACGCCGATGCGGTCTGCATCATAGTCGAAGCGGAAGCGATAGGAGCCTTTGACTTCCATAAAGGGCGACACATGGAAGATCTTCCGTACGACGAGACGCGAGGCGCCCGTGATCGGTTCGTGCGTTTCGTGGAAACACAGATAGCAGTGCCGCTCACCGAACGTGTTGTTCACTTCAGCCAGTACCGCCCGCAGGCGTTTTTCGCGATCGAGGCAAAACCAGAAACTCACCGGGTTGAAAGCGTAACCCAGTAGCCGCGGCAACGTCAGAAGAACGACCTCGTCGGCGGCATCGGCAAGCCCGTTTGTCGTCAGAAGGCTGTCGATCCATTTTGCCGGCGGTGTCCTGCCGTCGCCGTAGTCCTTGCTGCGGAGGCTGAAGAGATTGAACTTGTCGATTGATAGAAACAGGCCGCGCGTCCCTCTCTGCCACTCGTGCATCGAAATGGCGAAATAGCAGAGCCTGTAGCGGAAAGCATTGCGCTTTGGCCGCGTCCTCGCATGAGCCACAACTGTCGGGACGCGCTGCATGATTTACTGCGAGCCGCGCAGCGCCAATGCCACTTCCGCGGCGATCGGGCGGCGGCGCCTTTCGCGCGTCGCGGTCTCCTGCGTTCGCGCCGGCAAAGGCAGGATCACGTGCAGCGGCCTCCCGGTTGCCGCATTCAACCCGTTGACTGCTTCGAGCGCGCTGACATGTCCGTCCTCGTGGAAGCCGTAACCCATATAGGCGCCGCAGAACCATAGATTCCGCCGGCCCTGCATCGCTCTCACATGCGGTTGCGCCGCAACCGCGCTGTGATCGAAGACGGGATGGGCGAACACATGTTGGTCGAAGACATGCTCGGCCGGAACGTCACGCTCGGGATTCAGCGTCACGAACAGAGGATAGTTCTCGTCGATGTTCTGCAGCCTGTTCATCCAATAAGTCATGGTGATGGCGGCATCATCGCCTTTGCCATCAGAGTGATAGACCCAGCTAGCCCAGCACGACTTTCGCTTCGGCATGAACTGCGGATCCTTGTGCAGGATCGCGCGGTTCGGCTGGTAGCTGAACGCGCCGAGGGCGTTTCGCTCCTCGGCGTCCGCATCCGCGAGAAGCTTCAGCGATTCGTCGGCATGCGAGGCGAGCACGACATGATCGAAGGACTCGACATTGCCTTGCGAGTCCCTGACGGTGACGTGGTTTCCGCTGCGGCGGATTTCGACGGCACCGCAATTGGTGCGGATATGCGGCGCAAATGATCGCGTCAGCTTGTCGACATAGCTCTGCGAGCCACCCGTCACCGTGTACCATTGCGGCTGGCCGGTTGCCGACAGGAGCCCATGATTGGCGAAGAAGCGAATGAAGCTGGCTGCCGGAAAGGACAGCATCTGTTTTGGCGGACAGCTCCAGATCGCCCCGGCCATCGGCAGGAGATAGTACCAGCGAAACCAGTCGCCGAGGCCCATCGTCTCCAGCAGCTCGCCCAGGCTGATATGAGGATTGCGGGCGACCACCTCCTCGGCGGTGGAATTGAACCGGAGCACCTGGCCGAACAAATTCAGGAACCGGGGCCGTAGGAGATTGCGGCGCTGCGCAAAGATCGCCCCCGCGCTTTCCGCGCCCCATTCCAGCCACCCGTCCCGCACCGTCAACGCGAAACTCATGTTGCTCTTTTCAACCGCAACACCGAGTGCGCGGAAAAGTGCGGTCAGATTCGGATAGTTCCGCTCATTGTAGACAATAAAGCCCGTGTCGACGGGGATCTGACGACCGCCGTAGTCCACGACGCGCGTCCGCGAATGCCCTCCGACCTGTGCATCCTTTTCATAGACGGCGATGTCGTGATGACGGCCGAGATGGTACGCAGCCGTGAGACCGGCTATCCCGGTCCCGATAATTGCAACTTTTGCCATGCCGATGGTACGCCGCCAGCCCTTCCCCGGATCATGCTATCCGCGCCTCGTACGTGGCGCAAAGGGCACGGCCCGTACTAATATCGCGACCGCGATGCGGGCCCGCCTCATGATCAGAGCCGCCATGATCCGACTGTCTGGCGCAGGCGTATTCACGCCAGCCCATGACCCTTGCGCTGAGACACGCCAAAGAAACCTTTCGGCCACACTTTCAGCGGGGCCCCTTCCCGCGGCGTGCACGCGTTGAGCGCCCCGTCGTGAGCGCGGCCAATGACAGCGAAGACTGGAGCGCCTGCGTGGTCGCGATCGCTCGCACGCGGGACCGCGGAAAATTCTCGGAGCTGTTTTTATTTTTCGCCCCGAGGCTTAAGGCTTTTTTTGTGCGCCTGGGTGTCGGCTCGGGTACGGCCGAAGACCTGGCGCAGGAAGTGATGCTCACCGTATGGCGCAAGGCCGATTATTTCGACCCCCAGCGCGCATCGGCGGCGACCTGGATTTTCACCATCGCCCGCAATCTCAGGATCGATCTGAAACGCCGCGAGCAGAAGCCGCAGCTTTCCGAAGACGATCTCGATTATCTCGACGAGCCCGATCCGGGTGAGCAGATGATGGCGCTGGAGCGCGAGAAGCGCGTTCGTGCCGCGCTTGCGCAGCTACCGGGCGAGCAGGCCGAAGTCATACGGCTTTCGTTTTTCGAGGACAGGCCTCATGCCGAGATCGCCCAGAGCCTCGATATTCCGCTCGGTACGGTCAAGTCTCGCATTCGTCTCGCCATGAACCGGTTGCGTGCGCTCGTGGGGGAGCTCGAATGATCCGTCATCATCCTTCGGGCGCAGTCCTGGCGCGTTATTCCGCGGGCAGCATCGATCCGGGCGCGGCCCTTGCCGTCGGGCTGCATGTCGACGGCTGCTCGCAATGTCGGAGTGAAGTCGCGTTCCTGAACGGCTTGGGCGGTTCCTTGCTCGCGAGGACTGACCCTGTGAGTATCAGCGAGGGTGCCCTCGAGCACATGCTTGCACGTTTGGACAAGGAGCCGCTGCCGGCGAGGTCGCCGGCGGCGCGGCCGGATTTTCTCTCGCGCTTCGATCTTCCCAGGCGCCTGCAGAGAATCGATATCGGAAGTCGCCAATGGCTGGCGCCCGGAATCTGGTTCGCGCCGGTGGAGGCAGAACCGGGAAGCGCGTCGCGCACGTATTTGCTCTATGGCGCTAAAGGAAAAATGCTGCCGCGGCACACCCATCCTGGCAAGGAACTAACCGTCGTTCTGAATGGCGCCTATATTGACGATCTCGGTCGCTTCTCCCAAGGCGACTTCGCCGAAGCCGACGAGACCATCTCTCATGCACAGCAAGTGACGGACGACGGCGAGTGCCTGTGCCTCATTACCTCTGCCGGGCCGATGAAACCGGAGGGTCTGATCGCGCGAGCAGTGCAGATTTTCGCCGGTCGGCGCTATTGAGCGACGCGATGCTCAGCCTCGCCACCAGATATTTTTCCGCACTCATCGTTCTCGTGATCGGCGACATTATTTGGCTCGGCTATTTCGCTCGAGCGGTGTTCCGGCCGACGTTGCAGCCGATCCTGCGCGAAGAGGTGGATTGGCGCGCCGTCGTTCTGTTTTATCTCGTCTACGCTTTTGGAATCGCCGTGTTCGCGATCTCACCCGCGCTCGCGCAGCGTTCGTTACGGACGGCGATCCTCTACGGATTTCTGTTCGGTTTTCTCGCCTACATGACCTACGACGTCACCAACTTCGCGACGCTGAAAGCCTGGACCTTCAAGCTGGCCGTCATGGATACGGGCTGGGGCACATTTATCAGCGGCGTGGCCGCAGCTGCGGCCTACGGTGCGACGAGACTGATTGCGGATCGATAAAATTTTCAGGCTCTCGCGGAACGACGCACTCTCGCGGCAGGTTCTGCCGACTTCCGCGGCAAGCTGACGATAACACTTGTGCCGCGGCCGGGCTCGCTTTGAACACCCAGCGTGCCGCCATGCGATTCGACGAGCGCCTTCGCCAGCGGCAATCCGATCCCCGTTCCTTCGTAGCGGCGCTCAAGACGCGCATCCACCTGTGCGAACGGCTTCAGCGCCGTCTGGATGTCGGACTCGGTCATGCCAATGCCGGTATCGCGGACTTCGATTTCGACGGAATGAGCCTTCTCCCGGACGACGAGACTAACCTTTCCGCCGGCCTCGGTGAATTTCACCGCATTCGACAGGAGATTCGAGACCACCCGCCGCAATTTTGCTTCATCGCCGTCAATCGCAATTGGCGAAGAACCGAGCTGAGCTTCAAACGCCACCTCCGACTCCTTGCACCGCTCCCGTGTGATTTCCACGCACTCGGATAGAAGAGCGCGCAGATCAAGAGCCCGGTTATTGATCTCGATCTTGCCCGACTCGCTTCCGGCGAGATCGAGAACATCATTGATCACGTCGAGCAGATGACGGCCGCTCTTCAGGATGTCGCGCGAATATCCGATATAACGCGGGTCGCCAAGTGATCCAAAAAGTTCGCCCGTTAGAATTTCGGAGAAGCCAATGATCGCGTTGAGCGGCGTCCTCAGCTCGTGGCTCATATTGGCGAGGAAACGCGACTTTGCGGCGTTGGCCGCCTCTGCCTGCAGCTTGGCCAGGCGATAGTGCTCCTCGCGTGTCTTGATCTCGGTGAAATCGCTCAGGAACACGATCGTGCCGCCTTCACGGGTCGTGTTCGCCGTGATGCGCAGCCAGCGTCCGTCGGGCAGCTGGCGCTCGGCGCCCGATGCAAAGCCGGCGGCATCGGCAAGCAGCCGCTCGAAGAGCTTCTTCCCGTTGCTTTCGGAATTCCGGCATTGCGCTTCGATCGCGGTCAGCGCAGTTGAAAGCGGGCGATTTGGCCCGAACAGCGTCGCGATTTCGGGGAACAACCGCGCGAGCTCGCTGCTTGCCAGCGCGATATTGCCCTCACTGTCGGCCACGATGACGCCTTCGCCCGAATTCTCAATGGCATCCATCAAGCGGACTTCGGCGGACTGTGCGCGCGCCTTCTCACGGGCCATCTGCTCGGCGATGCTGCCTTGCATCACCTGCATCGAGTTGAGAAGAGCGCCGGTCTCGTCTTCGCCTCCGGACGGGATTTCGGTCTCGAACTGGCCAGCGGCAATGCGGTCAGCGACATGCGCGGCCGCGGAGAGCGGGCGCACAATGCGGCGGGCAAGGAAGGCGGTGATCGACAGCGCCAGAAGCAGCGCGACGGCCGTCATGCCGATCACGGCATCCTGAAACCCGCCGATATCCGTGATGGCTAGACGCCGGCTGACGAAGCCATGGTCGGCGTTGAATTCGATGAGAAGATCGAACTGGTCGAGAATCTGCTTGTTGAGCGCGGAGAGATCCGGCGAAAGATTTTGCGCGGCAGCGTCGTGACGCTTGGCCTGCCAGGTGCGCACGAGCGAGCGGATCTTCTGGATGACGTTGCGTTCGTCACTGGCCGTGGCGCGTTCGTCAGCCACCTCAAGATCGTCGAAGAGCGTGGAAGCAGTGTCGTCGATGTCCTTGTCGAGCTTGGCCCGGTCTGCCGGTGCCGCCGTCGCCGCGCGCAGCGCCTTGTTCTCCATCTGCAGGAAGTCGACGCTTGCCGCGCGGGCAAAATTGATCGCCATCATGGGGTGATCGTAGGTGTTGGCGACGATCTCGCCCGACGCCCGCAACATCCAGTAGCCGTATGCGCCAACGCCCGCGATGATCAGACTCATCGCCAGGAAGGCACCGAAAATCTTCGTGCCGATGGACCGTCTTAACGCGTAGCTGCGCATGCGCGTCTTCCGCCTTGGCGACCGATTTTCGGGCCTCGACGGTTTATGGAGCTTTAAGGCGCGAACAATTACTTAACGTGTACGGTCAGCAGCATTTTCGGATGGATGTGACAGCGCACGGGAAAGTCGCCCGATTTGGGGAAAGGGATCGTAATGATTTCCCCTGGCGATTGTTCCGCAGAGTCGTAGCTGATCCTATCCGAGTCAACGTAGACTTGGTGAATGAATTCGTCTTGGTTGCTGAATTCGAGCGTGTCGCCTGCAGCGATGCTGATTTCGTTGGGCCGGAAGCTCCGCTCCATTTGGACGATCTTGTGCGTCTCGGCGAATGCGCCGGATGAAGGCGCTGCCGCCAGCAGCACCATGAGGGCCATGCTATGAGTGCCACTCATTTTTGCCGCCCATCTGGAACAACAACAATCGATCGTAACCGGGGACAGTAAACATTCGGCAACATTTGCGGATCACCGCGCAAAGCTGTTGCCCTCATCGATCGCGCTCTTCAGCGTGCGCGTCAGCCGGCCCTTGTTGCCGAATTCCCAAGTGCCGCCGTACGCGATATCGTCGACGCGCCAGCCTTGATCCGTTTGCACGAGGTAGACTGTGTCGGTCCAGCTGATGGGCTTGTCCTTGCGATCGTCATAGGTGAGCGTGACCGCGCAATGACCGCCTTGTGTATCTGTCGCGCACACGCCCAGGCGATATGAAGTCGCGCCTTCAAAATTGGGCGTAAAGGGGTCTCCCTCGATCAGCGGCGGCGCCTGATTTTTGGTCGCCATGGCGTAGCGCTGCTCGGCGTCGTGGCCTTCCGCGAACAAACGCTCCAGTGCCGGGGTAATATAAGGTGCAAACTTGGCGCGTGTCGCGGCGTCCGGAATTCCATCCGACGGATGAAGCGTCATGTAGACGTCGTAAAAGCCGCGCGCGGCATTGGCGAGCGGATCGGCACTACCTTGCGCCCGGGCACTCGTGGTGGCGACAGCGATCGCAACCAGCAACAACAGCCAACTGTGCCGCTTTGACGTGGCGAAGGTCCGCGGCCGCATCACGCTCTCGCCTTCAAAAGATCGCGGATTTCGCGCAGGAGCTCGACATCCTCCGGCACGACCGAGGCTGGCGCGTCCTTCGGCGCCGTCAGCCGGTTGATCCAGCGCAGAAGCAGGAACAGCACGAAGGCCACGATCAGGAAATTGATGATGGTGTTGATGAACTGGCCATAATTGACGGTCACGGCGCCCGCGTGCTGGGCGGCGTCGAGCGTCTTGGCTTGTGCGCCCTTGAGCGTCACGAAGAAGTTCGAAAAATCGATGCCGCCGAGGAGGAGCCCGATGGGCGGCATGATGATGTCCTTGACCAGCGAGTTGATGATCGCGGTGAACGAGGCGCCGATGACCACGCCGACGGCCAGGTCGATCACATTGCCCCGCATGGCGAATTTGCGGAATTCCTGAAACATCCATCGGCCCCGGCTCAAGAAACTTGCGCCCGAAGCTAATGTCTGGCCGCTAGGGCAACAAGAAGCCTGGGCGGAAACCGCCGGCCCTTGCCTTGGGAACCCTTTTCCGTATAAGACCCGCCCTCTTCGGGCCGCCCGGCGAAAAGGGCATGCCGTGGCGACCTTTGAAGCGACCGGGCCTCTCCTTGTTAACCCTTGGGGCCCATAGGAGACGCAAATGCCCAAGATGAAGACCAAGTCGAGCGCCAAAAAGCGCTTTAAATTCACCGCGAACGGCAAGATCAAGCACGGCCAGGCCGGCAAGCGCCATGGCATGATCAAGCGCTCCAACGAGCAGATCCGGGAACTCCGGGGGACGTCCACCATGTCGGCGTCCGAAACCCAGCGCGTGAAGCGCTGGATGCCCTACTCGTTCTAAGGAGCCCAGCCCATGTCCCGCGCCCCCCGTTCCGTACCCTCACACGCCCGCCGCAAGCGCGTTTTCAAGCAGGCCAAAGGCTTCTACGGCCGCCGCAAGAACACGATCACGTCCGCCAACGCGGCCGTCGACCGCTCGCTGCAGCACAACTACATCGGCCGCAAAGAGAAGAAGCGGAATTTCCGCGCCCTCTGGATCCAGCGGATCAATGCGGCCTGCCGCCTCTACGACCTCACCTACAGCCGATTTATCAGCGGCCTCGCTCAGGCCGGCATCGAGATCGACCGGAAAGTCCTGGCCGACCTCGCCGTGCACGAGCCGGAGGCCTTCAAGGCTTTGGTGGACCAGGTCCGCGCCTAAGAGGGGCGTCCTCATTCCCAGCCGAAGCCGGACGATCCTTGCCTCGAGCCGGGGTCGCGTTTCCCGCCGTTCACTCGATTGGGTCTATCCATGAGCGACACAAACAGTCTCGAGCGCCAGATTCTGGACGCTGTTGCCGCTGCGTCGGACGAAACCGCGCTGGAGACAGTGCGCGTCTCGGCGCTCGGCAAGAAGGGCTCGGTCAGCGAGCTTCTGAAGTCATTGGGCGCGATGAGCCCGGACGAGCGCCGCGAGAAAGGTCCTGCTTTTAACACGCTGCGCGACCGCGTGACGGATGCGATCGCCGCGCGCAAAACGGCGCTCGCCAACCAGGCGCTCAATGCGCGGCTCGCCTTCGAGCGCATCGACGTGACGTTGCCCGTGCGCCCCGAGGCGCAAGGCACGATCCATCCTGTGGCGCAGGTGCTCGACGAAATCACCACGATCTTCGCCGATCTCGGTTTCGCGATCGCCGAAGGTCCTGACGTCGAATACGACGACTACAACTTCACCAAGCTGAACATCCCGCCCGATCATCCGGCGCGGCAGATGCACGACACGTTCTACGTCGCGCCCCAGGAAGACGGCTCGCGCCATGTGCTGCGCACACATACCAGCCCCGTGCAGGTGCGCACCATGCTGTCGCAGAAGCCGCCCATCCGCGTCATCGCGCCGGGCCGCACCTATCGCTGCGATTCCGATGCGACGCACACGCCGATGTTCCATCAGCTGGAAGCGCTGGTCATCGATGAGGATACGAATCTCGGCCATCTGAAATGGGTGGTCGAACAGTTCTGCGCGGCGTTCTTCGAGGTCGAGAAGGTTTCCCTGCGGGCACGGCCTTCGTTCTTCCCCTTCACCGAGCCGAGTGTCGAATGGGACATGAGCTGCGACCGTTCGGGCGGAACGATCAAGTTCGGCACGGGCAATGACTGGCTCGAGCTCGGCGGCTCCGGCATGGTGCATCCGAAAGTGCTCGAGATGTGCGGCATCGATCCCGAGCGCTATCAGGGCTTCGCCTTCGGCTTCGGCCTCGACCGCATGGCGATGCTGAAATACGGCGCGCCGGACTTGCGGCCGTTCTTCGAATCCGATCTGCGCTGGCTGAGGCATTTCGGCTTCGCAGCGCTCGACCTTCCGACCCTGGACGGAGGGCTCAGCCGATGAAGTTCACGCTCTCCTGGCTCAAGGAACATCTCGAGACGGACGCCGATGCAAAGACCGTCGCGGAAACGTTGACCAGCATCGGCCTCGAGGTCGAGACGGTGGAAGACAAAGGCGCCGGGCTGAAGGATTTCATCGTCGCCCATGTCGTGTCGGCCGAGAAACATCCCAATGCCGACAAGCTGAAGCTCTGCATGGTCGACACGGGCGACGACATCGTCCAGGTCGTCTGCGGCGCGCCCAATGCGAAGACGGGCATGAAGGCGGTGTTCGCGCGGCCGGGCGTCGTCATTCCCGTGTCCGGCGAAGCGCTGAAGATTTCGACCATTCGCGGCGTCGAGTCCCGCGGCATGCTTTGTTCGCAGCGCGAGCTTCTGTTGTCGGACGAGCACGAAGGCATCATCGAGCTGTCGGCCGATGCGGTGACGGGGGAGGCTGCCGCGCATGCGCTGCATCTGAACGATCCCGTGATCGACATTTCGCTCACGCCCAATCGCGGCGACGCAACAGGCATCTACGGCATTGCGCGCGATCTCGCGGCGGCCGGTCTCGGCAAGCTGAAGAGTGGCGCGGTGGCGCCGGTTGCCGGCAAGTTCAAAAGCCCCAAGAACGTCCATCTCGAATTCCCGCGCGGCGCCGAGAATGCCTGTCCGCTGTTCGTCGGCCGCCTGGTGCGGAATGTGAAGAACGGTCCGAGCCCCTTGTGGCTTCAGGAACGACTGCGCGCGATCGGTCTGCGGCCCATTTCGGCGCTGGTCGATGTGACGAACTTCCTCACTTTCGATCGCGGCCGTCCGCTGCACGTCTTCGACGCCGACAAACTTTCCGGCGACGTCGTCGTGCGGCTTGGCCGTCAGGGCGAAGTGCTGAAGGCACTCGATGGCAAGAGCTATGCGCTCGATTCCGAGATGTGCGTTATCGCTGACACGAAGGCGGCGCAGTCGATCGGCGGAATCATGGGCGGCGAGGACACCGGCTGCACGGATACAACGACGAATGTCTTCATCGAAGCGGCGCTGTTCGATCCGGTGCGCACGGCGGCGACGGGCCGCAAGCTCGGGATTCTGTCGGACGCACGCTACCGCTTCGAACGCGGCGTGGACCCGGAATTCACCGTGCCGGGCATGGAGCTCGCCACCAAGCTCATCCTCGAGCTCTGCGGCGGCGAGCCGTCCGAACTCGTGATCGCGGGACACGTTCCTGAATGGCAGCGCGCGATATCGTTCTCGCATGCACGGCTCGTGCGCCTGGCCGGCCTCGATGTGCCGGAGCGCGAGATCGTGCGCATCCTCGAGAGCCTGGGATTCAAATTCGTCAGCCGCGAGCCGATGGAGGTCGCGCCGCCGTCCTGGCGCGGCGATGTCCATGGTCCGGCCGATCTCGTCGAAGAGGTCGTGCGCATCTATGGCATGGACAAGGTGCCGGTCATCCCGATGCGCCGGCCGCATGCCGTTGCGTCACCGGTGCTGACGCTCGAGCAGAAGCGCCGCCGCCTCGTCCGTCGCACGCTCGCCGCGCGCGGCTTCGCCGAGACGATATCCTATTCCTTCATCGCACGGGCGCAGGCGAAATTGTTCGGTGGCGGCGACGATGCACGCCAGATCGAAAATCCCATTGCCTCCGATCTCGATGCGTTGAGGCCGAGCGTGCTTCCCTCCCTGCTCATGGCCGCTTCACGCAATCTCGCGCGCGGCTTCACGGATTTCCAGCTCTTCGAAGTCGGCGCTCAGTTCGAAAGCGGCATGCCGGGCGCGCAGACGAATGTCGCGGCGGGTCTTCGCGCCGGCGCGGGTGTTCGCACCTGGACGAAATCGACACATGCTGCCGATGCCATCGACGCGAAAGCCGACATGATCGCGATTGTCGAAGCCGCGATGGGGGCGCCCATGACCGCGCCGATCAGGCCGGGCGCTGCACCTTGGTATCATCCCGGACGTTCCGGAACGCTCGCGCTGGGTCACAAGGTGCTGGGCACGTTCGGTGAATTGCACCCGAGCGTGCTGGCGGCCTTCGATATCAAGGCGCCGGTGGCTGCGTTCGAAGTGTTTCTCGATGCGATCCCCGAGCCGAAGCAGAAGGGAAAAGCGCGCCCCGTTTTCGCGCCGTCGCCCTATCCCGCCGTCGATCGCGACTTCGCATTCGTGCTGGAGGCAAAGGTGCTGGCGGAAGACGTGATCAAGGCTGCGCGCAATGTCGATCGCCAGCTCATCGAGCGCGTCGACGTGTTTGACGTGTTCGAAGGCAAAGGCATTCCCGAAGGCAAGAAATCGCTCGCCATCGCGGTGCGCCTGCAGCCGCGCGACAAGACGCTGACGGACGCCGAGATCGAGGCCGTGACGCAGAAGATCGTGGCGGCGGTGACGAAAGCGACAGGTGGAACCTTGCGGGCTTAGGCCCTCTCACAAGACTCCGTACTTGTGGAACCACGCTTTCGACTTCGTCCAGGCCTCGGCGGCGTCCTTGGCGTTGTAGGACGGACGATAATCCGCGAAGAAGCCGTGCTGCGCGTCCATGAAGACTTCGAGCTGGCAGTCGAGCTTGCCCGCCTGGGCGAGCGCCGCGCGCATCGCCTCGACATCGGACACCGGAATACCCCTGTCGAGCCCGCCATAGAAGCCGAACACCGGCGCCTTCAGATCTTTCACGATGTCGAGCGGATAAAGCGGCCTGAGGGGACTGCGGTTGGCCGGCCCGCGCAATTGTCCGTAGAACGCGGTGCCCGCTTTCACGGCCGAGCTATGGGCCGTGTACAGCCAGACGATACGCCCGCCCCAGCAATAGCCGGTGATGCCGATGCGCGTCGCGTCCGCGCCTTCGCTGCCCGCAAACGCCACGGCGGAATCGAGATCCGACATCACCTCGTGATCCGGCACCTTGCTGACGATGTCTGTCATCAATCCTTGCAGATGTTCCATGTCGTATTTGCCGGGATCGCCGTAGCGCGCATAGAGGGATGGCGCGATCGCGTAGGCGCCGAGCTTCGCAAAGCGGCGGCAGATGTCCTTGATGTGCTCATGCACGCCGAAAATTTCCTGCGTCACGAGGATGACGCCCGTGTGCTGCTTGCCCGCCGGCCTCGCGCGGTATCCGGGAATTTTTCCGTCGGAGACGGGGATGCTGACTTCGCCCGCGTCGAGACCGCTGGTGTCGGTGATGATCGCGTCCGCCGAGACGGGACCCGCGGCCAGCGTGAAACCCGCGACGAGCGTCTGCACGAAATGCCGGCGCGGTATCGGCGCCCAGTTCAATTCCTTGTCCATGATGACCTCCCCCTTATGTTTCGGCGACGCAGAACAGCCGCTGGAACGGATAGAGCGTAACGCCGCTGGCCCGTCCTGGATAGGCGGCCGCGGCGCGCACGCGGTATTCCTCGAGAAAGGCGTCTCGGTCTTTGCTCTCGAGCGCATTCGCAAAGGGGCGCAAACCCGTGCCGCTCATCCAGCGGAAGACGGCGTCTTCGCCCTCCAGCACCTGCACATAGCGCGTCTCCCAAAGGTCGATCTTGCGCGCGTGCGGCTCGAGAATGTCGAAATAAGCCTCCGGTTCGAGCACGTTCCACCAGTCGCGCACGCCCGATAGCTTGTCGCGCCAGCGCGGTTCGCGCGCGATATCGTGGATGAGCGTGTGGCAGGGTTCGTCAAAATTGCGCGGCACCTGGAAGGCAAGAACGCCGCCTTTGGAAAGATGACGCATCAGGCGCGGCAGAAGCCTCGCGTGATCCGGCACCCACTGAAACGTCGCGTTCGAAAAAATTACGTCGTAAGGCGATGAAGGATTCCATGCTCCGATATCCGCTTGCGTCCAGCGCGCGGGATAGTTCGACTTGCGCGCATCCGCCAACATCTCCGCCGAACTGTCGACGCCTTCGAGCTCCGCGCCGGACCAGCGCGCCGCGAGCAAGGCAGTTGAATTTCCCGGTCCGCAGCCCAGATCGACGACGCGTTTCGGGTGATCGCTCGCGATGCGTGCGAGAAGCTCGCGCGCCGGTCGCGTGCGTTCTTCGCCGAAGACGAGATAGGTTTTGGGATCCCATGCCATCTAGAAGTCCTTGCGGTCCGGAATGGTGATGCGGAAGACCGTCCCTTCGGGCCCGGTCGAAAGAAGCGTCACGTCGCCGCCGTGGGCGTGAGCAAGATCGCGCGCGATCGCCAAGCCCAAGCCCGAGCCGCCCGGCCGGCTCGAGCCCGAGAAAGGCTGGAACAGCGTCTCGCGCATCTGGTCGGGAATGCCGGGGCCGTTGTCTTCGATGTCGATCTCGACCTGGCGATATTCGCGGCGCGCCGTGATGGCGATGACTCCGTCCTTGCGCTCCCCGAGCGCCTGCGCCGCATTGCGCGAAAGATTGAGCACGACACGGTAGAGCTGCTCGGGATCAGCATCGATTTGGAGCTGAGGATCGACGCGATTGATGAAGTTGAGCATCTGCTCGGAGGCTTCTCCGGCGGCTTCGAAAGCCTCGTCGATGATGGGCTTGAGCGGCACCACGCGCCGCACCGGCGGATGCTCGTCGGCGCGGCCGTATCGCAGCGTGTTCGAGGCGAGAGAGACGGCGCGATCCAGCGAGGCGACCAGACGCGGCGCGAGCCGCTGCACGACCGGATCGTCGACTTTCGCAAGACGATCGGAGGCAAGCTGCGCGCTGGAAAGAATGTTCCGCAGATCATGCTGGATCTTGGCGACGGCCGCGCCCAGAGCCGCAAGCCGCGCCTTCTGCTGCAGGAAGCCGTAAAGCTCGCCCTGCATCACCGCGAGTTCGCGTTCGGCGCGGCCGATCTCGTCGCGCCGCGTCGAGGCGCGCGCAATGCGCGAAGGATCTTCCGGATTGTCGCGGAACGCGATCATTGATCGCATCAGCCGTCCCATCGGGCGTGCGACCACGAAATAGAGGCTCAGATAGACAAGCAGTGCCGTGGCGACGGAAATCAGAAGCGCTTCCCACAGCAAGGTGCGCGCGAAGGTGAGGAGGGCCATGCGGATCGGCGCCTCGTTGGTGAACACCTCCACTGTCTCCGCACCCTTGATGCGGGTCGGCGAGATGACATGCAGCACGCGGTCGTCGCCGCGGAAAATGCAATCGAGCCCGTCGATCATGCCGCCGAAGAGGGTGGTCGATCCGAGATCGATCGTGAGGTCGGCATGTGTCGGCATCAAGTCTTTGACGAGAAAGAGCTCGTGCTGCTCTGCGCGCTTCAGGATCACGATGGTGGCGTCGGCCCGGGCCAGCAGCTGGCTCCTGAGGCCGGTCGAGAACTCGCGGCTGCCCGATTCGGTGAAGGGAAGGATGGCGATCTCGGCCGTCTCGATGTGCCGGTTGAGCTCGTTGATGTAAAAGCGGCCGATCGAAGGGACGAGGATCGTCACTTCGCTGACCATCACATAAAGGAGCGTCAGCAGGAGAAGACGGCCGGAAAGGCTGTGCACCAACAGCTTCCAGGCGTCGCCAAGCTGGGGGCGCAACCGGTTCGGCATCACCTCTTTAGACCTTCTTGGAACGCCAAAATAAAGCGCCCCCGTTTACCAAGAAGCGGGCCTTCCCCGCTCGGTTGACAGGGCGAAGCCTTCTCTCTAGAAGCTCGGCTCCCTTTGAAAAGCCCTGTCTCACGCGGGCCCCAATGGAATTCGCGCCATGAAACGCCCCTACCAGCCGAGCAAAATCGTGCGCAAGCGCCGCCACGGCTTCCGCGCCCGGATGGAGACCAAGGGCGGGCGCAAGGTGTTGTCGCGTCGCCGTGCACACGGCCGCAAGAAGCTCTCCGCCTGACCGAAGTGTCCGGCGGGCCGAGGCTCGTCATGGAGCGGTTGAAAACCCGCCGCGATTTTCTCCGCGCGGCTAAAGGCGTCCGCAGGGTGAGCCCTTCCGTGACGCTGGAGCTCTGCCAGACCCCCGCCGACGAAGCGAAGCCCCAGGCGCTGCGCGTGGGCTTCACGGCCAGCCGAAAGATTGGGGGAGCCGTTGAACGCAACCGGGCCAAAAGGCGGCTCAGGGCCGCCGCTGCGGCGCTCCTTCCCCTTTATGGGATAGGGGGCAATGACTATGTTCTGGTCGCGCGGCCGGAGACGCTGACGAGGCCCTTTGGGGGTCTCTTGGGCGACTTGACCGCCGCGCTCCACGCGGCCCATGCCAAGCTCGGCCGGTTAACAGCGGGAGAGCCCCGGTGATGGACCGCCTCACCACGACTGCGCGCGCACTGGCTGTCGCCGGACTGAGCCTGCCGATTAGGCTCTACAAGGTGGTGTTGTCGCCCGTCCTGCCGCCGTCGTGCCGCTTCCAGCCGACCTGTTCGGCTTATGCGCTGGAGGCGCTGCGCGTGCACGGACCGATCAAAGGAGTTTACCTGGCGGTGCGGCGCATCCTGCGTTGTCATCCCATAACCTGGCTCGGCGGATCTTCCGGCTTCGATCCCGTTCCGCCCGCGCGTACGAGACCATGAACGAGACCCGCAATCTAATCCTCGCCACCATCCTGTCCGTTGCCGTGCTGTTCGGCTGGGAATATTTCGTCGCGCGCCCGCAGATGGAGAAAGAGCGCGCCCAACAGGCGCTTCTGCACCATCAGCAGCGTCCGGAGACGAAGGCAGCGTCGGCCGCGCCGACTGCACCGGCCGCGCCGGTCGCAGGCACGCATACAATGTCCCGGCTCGATGCGCTGAAAGCGAGCGGCCCGCGAGTCGCGATCGACACGCCGGCGCTCGACGGCTCGCTGCTTCTGAAGGGTGCGCGTTTCGACGATCTGAGATTGAAGAGATATCGCGAGACGGTTGATCCCAAGAGTCCCGAGATCGTGCTCTTCTCGCCCGAAGGTACAACCTTTCCATACTACGCGGTCTATGGCTGGGTCGCGGCGCCGGGAAGCGGCGTGAGCACGCCGGACGACAACAGTCAGTGGACTCTTGCAAGTGGCAAGACACTGACGCCGGACTCGCCGGTCACGCTCACCTGGGACAATGGACAGGGTCTCGTCTTCACGCGGACGATTTCAGTCGACAAGAACTACATGTTCAGCATGCGTGACACCGTCGCAAATCACGGCAAGGCGCGTGTCACACTTTATCCGTACGCCTATGTCACCCGAAATGGCCTGCCGCCCGGCCAGCAGTATATGGCGCTGCACGAAGGATTCGTCGGCGTCGCCGATGGCAAATTGCAGGATGCTGAGTACAAGCAGCCGTCCTGGTTCGGCCTGATCTTCGGCTACAAGGGGCCGCCGCAGAGCTTCCAGTCGACCGGCGGCTGGTTCGGCATTACCGACAAATACTGGATGGCGGCGGTCATTCCGCCCCAGACAGCCAAGGTTGATGCCGGGTATCGCGCGTCGCCGTTCCACGACACGCAGTCTTTCCAAGCCGACTATCGGCTGGGCGCCCAAGACATCGCGCCAGGCGGCACGGTCACACTCGATCAGCGCCTCTTTGCCGGCGCCAAGATCGATCAGCTGCTGAATTACTATGAAGACAAGGGCGGCGTGAACAACTTCCATTACGCCATCGACTGGGGCTGGTTCTGGTTCTTCACCCAGCCGATTTTCTACGTGCTCGATTTTCTCGGCCGTTACATGAACATGGGCCTCGCGCTCATGCTGCTGACCGTCATCATCAAGCTCGCTTTCTTCCCGCTGGCAGAGGCGTCCTTCCGATCGATGAGCAAGATGAAGAAGCTGCAGCCGGAATTGGAGCGCATCAAGCAGCGCTACAAGGACGATCAGGCGCAGCAGCAGCAGGCGATCATGGAGCTCTACCGGCAGGAGAAGATAAACCCGATCTCGGGCTGCCTGCCCATGCTGATCCAAATTCCAGTGTTCTTCTCGCTCTATAAGGTTCTGCTTGGAACGATCGAGATGCGCCAGGCGCCGTTCTTCGGGTGGATCCGCGATCTGTCGGCGCCGGATCCGACGTCACTGCTGAACCTCTTCGGACTATTGCCCTTCAATCCTCACGCCTTGCCGCATCCGATCGCGTTCCTGACCTTTCTCAACATCGGAATCTGGCCGATCCTGATGGGCCTGACGCAATGGCTGTCGATGAAGCTCAACCCGCCGGCGCCCGACCCCGTGCAGCAGCGGATGTACACGTTCATGCCGGCGCTTTTCACCTTCATGCTCGCGGGATTCTCGTCGGGTCTGGTGATCTATTATGCGTGGAACAACCTCCTGACCTTCGCGCAGCAATATGCAGTGATGCGCCGTCAGGGCGTTAAGGTGGACATCCTCGGGAATATGAATCTGCGCAAGACTCAGCCTGCGGCCCGACTGGCATCGGACGCGAAGAAGAATCCGAGCACGGATTCTGTCCCGGGTGAGTGAGACGGCGCCAGACGCAGTTGCTGCCGCAAAACGGCTGTTTGCGAGGTCTTGCGAATTCGTCGCGGGCGCGCAGACGCTTGATCAGATTCCAACCTTGTCGCTTCCCGAGATCGCTTTCGTCGGACGCTCTAATGCCGGCAAGTCCAGCCTCATTAACGCACTGACCGGACGTTCGGCGCTGGCGCGCGTTTCGCACACGCCGGGGCGCACGCGGCAGATCAACTTCTTCCAGCTGGGCGACACCCTCACGCTCGTCGATCTGCCTGGCTACAGCTTTGCGAAAGTTTCCAAGGCGCTTGCCGCGCAATGGCAGCGGCTGATCTTCGACTATCTGCGCGGCCGGCCGAACCTGAAGCGCGTGATTCTGCTGGTGGATGCACGTCGCGGCATCATGGACGTCGACGACGAGGCGATGTCACTCCTCGACCAGGCGGCCGTCTCCTATCTCGTCGTCCTGACCAAGGCCGACAAGCTGACGGCCCCGGAGCGCGACGCGGCGCGCACGCGCACGGGTTTCGCCCTCAGGACGCACGTTGCGGCGTACCCGGACGTTCTCGTCACATCGTCGTTAACGGCGGATGGGGTCGATTTGCTGCGTTGCCACATCGCGGCGCTGGCGGGTTGAAGCGGCATTCGGTATAAGGCCGGGATCTCCCGAAAGGCGGCCGGCCCCAATGGCTCTGCAGGACGACGCAACCCAAGACCGCAACATGCGCGTGATGGCGCGCTGGCGTTCCACGGCGCGGGTTCTTGTGGAAGCGCTCCCCTACATCCTTCGCTATGACCGCCAGATCATCGTCGTGAAATATGGCGGCCACGCCATGGAACAGGGCGTGTCGGAACATTTCGCGCAGGACATCGTGCTCATGAAGCAGACGGGCATAGATCCCGTCGTCGTGCATGGCGGCGGGCCGCAGATCGGCGCCATGCTGAAGAAGCTGCAAATTCCGTCCTCCTTCGTGGACGGACTGCGGGTGACGGATTCAGCGGCGATTGAGATCGTCGAAATGGTCCTGACAGGATCCATCAACAAACAGATCGTCAGCGGCATCAATGCCGCGGGCGGCCGCGCCGTCGGACTTTCCGGTAAGGACGGAAATCTCGTGGTGGCGCGCAAGCTCGAGCGCATGAAGCTCGATCCCGCAACGCTCGAGGAGAAGCCCGTCGATCTCGGCTATGTGGGCGAGCCCGAAACCATCAATCCGGAAGTCCTCCGCACGATCATCAATTCCGATCTCATCCCGGTGGTCGCACCGATCGGCGTGGGCGGCAAGGGCGAGACATTCAACATCAACGCGGATACGGTGGCCGGATCCGTGGCGGGCGCAATGTCGGCCATGCGGCTTCTACTCCTGACGGACGTCGAAGGCGTGCTCGACAAGGAGGGCAAGCTGATCCCGCGGCTGACTGTCGGAGAGGCGCGTGCACTTATCGCCGACGGAACGATCTCTGGTGGTATGATACCGAAGATCGAGACGGCGATAGATGCGGTGGAGTCTGGCGTCAAGGCGGCCGTCATTCTGGACGGGCGCATCCCGCACGTCCTGCTGCTCGAGCTCTTCACCGAGCATGGCGCCGGCACGATGATCACAGCGGAATAGCTTCCCGTGCAGTTTGCCCCTTGCTGAGAAAAAGATTCACACGACACGATGAGAAACGGAGAAGGAAATCCCGCGCGCCAGGCGCGCACCGTTTTTTCGCTTCATATCATTGATTCCCTGTGGAATGTCCTCGGTCGGCGCGCGCACACGCTGCTCTCAGGACTGGCACTCAGCCTCTTTGCATTTCCCGCGCACGCCGCGCTGCAGCTCTGCAATCAGACGAGCTACATCCTGTATGCAGCAGTCGCGGAGCAGCAGTCGGCGCAGATCGCAACCCGCGGCTGGACGCGCATCGTGCCCGGAAATTGCGCCAATGCGGTTGCTGAGCCGCTCAAGGCTGCCTCCTATTTCGTCTATGCTCGCTCCGCGCATGCACAAGGCGCTTTGCCCCGTGTCTGGGGCGGGCAGTTCCAGTTCTGCATCGAGGACGCGGCGTTTTCACTTTCCACCAAAGTAACGAACTCCGCATGTGGCAACGGCGCCTACCAGGCGGCATTCGCACCGGTCGCGACCAACGGAGCCCCGGTCTGGACGATGACCTTCACCGAACAGCCTGGATTCGCGTCACCCGACGATGCACGCGCCGCCGGCCTGCGTCGCCTGTTGAACGATCTCGGTTACCAGCCGGCGCTCGATGCTCGTAGCCTCGGCAACGCCATCGGCCGATTTCGCGCGCATATGAAATTGCCGGCGAGCATTTCGCCCGACGACCTTTTCACGGCGCTCGAGACGGAGGCCAAGAAGGGCTCGCCCGAAGCAGGTTATTCCATCTGCAACGACGGCGATGGGGATATCTGGGCGGCGCTCGGAACCAAGGAAGGAACCGATTTCGTGTCGCGCGGCTGGTGGCAGATTGCAGCCGGAGCCTGCTCAGTGGCGATCAATAGGACGCTCCCACGGGATGTGGTCTATCTGTTCGCAAGCAAAGTCGGCAACAATCACCTTGTAACCGGCCCGGCATCGTTCTGCGTCTCCAACACGCCATTCGACATCAGGGGTCGCGACCGTTGCAGCGAGCGCGGGTTGTCGGTGGCGGGTTTCGCAGCAACCAACCAGAAAGGCGCGAAGAGCTTCGTCGCGCGGATCGGGAACAAGGGCCTGCAGCCCTAATTCAACCCGTCTGGAAATATTCGAGATGCCAGAGCATCTCCTGCTCGGCCATGGGGAAGCGGATGCCGTCGCGGGCGGGCACGAGTTCGTTTGACGGCAGACGCAGGATCAATGTCTGGATCTTGAACGCGATGCGCATGCTGAGGCCCGCGCGCCAGACCGCGGCGGTCACGGCCTTGGCGGACCCGGTCTGGAAAATCTTGGCGACCGTCTCCGGCGAGATGCCGCCCAGAAGCACGAGCGACGCCATCACGATTTCGCGCGAGCCGTGCTCGACCGCGGACTCTACGAACGCGTCGTCGAGCTTGCCGGCCTTTTTGAGGGCGACGAGATCGGGCTGCCCGGATTTCTTCGGTTCGCTCGCCTCGAAGCGGTGCCGGAGCTTTTCCTTCAGATGATGCCGTGTCTTGTCGTCGAGGTGG
>Ga0335069_10003451_pt1 | contig 23875 bp, 20 predicted proteins | sample Lox_Sample_11_FD_206714 | JGI IMG/M metagenome (GOLD analysis project Ga0335069, IMG submission 206714) | Soil microbial communities from Loxahatchee National Wildlife Refuge, Florida, United States - Lox_Sample_1.1 | ecosystem: Environmental > Terrestrial > Soil > Wetlands | place: USA... | reverse complement strand
GCACGGCTGCGAGCGGTCCGAACAGGAACCGCTCGGACGGTTCGCCGAAGATCTGGACGCGCTCCGGCGACGTACCGTCGCACGGCTCGGCGACGAGGACGTCGCCTACGTCAAAAGACTCGACCGCTTCTCGCGCACCCTGGAGCTCGTCGGGCGAGGGCTCATCCACGTGAGCATCGACCCCGGCACCTTCCTCGTCGGCGTCGTCGCGCTCGCCGTCCACAAGCAACTGCAGACCGCCGAGATCGGTCACAGCGCGCTGCACGGCGCCTGGGACGATCTGCGAGGAGCCGAGCGATTCGCATCTCGTACGTTCCGCTGGGACACGCCCGTCGACGAGGCCTCGTGGCGCCGGTCGCACAACGGGCGCCACCACGGCCGGACGAACGTCGCCGCGGCCGACCCGGACATCCACTTCGGACCGGTTCGCCTCACCGAACAGACCCCCCATTCGCCGTGGAACCGCATCGCGGTCCCGTTCGCCGCCCTCGTGGTCTTCCCCAACTTCCTCTTCATCATCGGCTCGCACGTGACGGGAGTGAACGATCTGCTCGCCGACAACGGCCGCCCCGAGAGGCTCGACTTCCTCCCGGACCGGTCGCTGTCGAGCGCGCGCGCCGCGCTCGGCCGTGCGCTGCGCAAGTGGATCCCCTACTACGCGAAGGAGTACGTCCTCTTTCCTGCCCTGGCCGGACCGTTCTTCTGGAAGGTGCTCGCGGGCAACTGGCTCGCCGAGACGGCACGAAACGTCTACTCGGCCGCTTCCATCGTGTGCGGCCACGCCGGCAGCGACGTGAAGAGCTGGCCGGCCGGCACACGCGCGCACGGGCGCGGCGAGTGGTACGCGATGCAGGTCGAGGCGGCGCAGGACTTCGAGGTGAGCCTGCCGCTGTCGGTCCTCTGCGGAGGTCTGGACCGGCAGATCGAGCACCATCTCTTCCCGACCCTGCCGCCGCCGCGTTTGCGCGAGATTGCGCACGAAGTGCGCGCGATCTGCGAACGCCACGGGGTGAGCTACAAGACGGACACCTGGGGCAACACGTTGCGCAAGGCGTTTGCGCAGATCTCTCGGCTGTCACGCGGCGACGGCGCAGCGATTGCTTCTCCCCAGATGTCGCCATGTCGCGCCGCATCGCGGAGATCATGAATCGCGAGCTCCTCGCCGTACTGCCGGAGACGCCGGCGCAGGCGATCCGCGAGCTCATGAGAACCTTCGTGGTCGGCGCGGTCCCCGTCCTGGACGAGCAGCGCCGGCCGCTCGGGATCGTGACGGCGCTCGCACTGCTCGACGTCGAAGGCGCCGCCGCCGAACGGATGACCTGTCCCGCCGTCTGCATCGAGGGCTCGACCGGCTTCGAGGAGGCGGCACGTCGCATGGCGAAGGAGGACACGCATCACCTCGTCGTCGTGGACGGTGCAGGAATGGCCGTCGGGTTCCTGTCCGTCCTCGACGTGCTCCGCGCGATGCACGGCATGCACGCGCACCATCCGGCCGCCTTTCCCCACTGGGATGCCGCGACACAGTCTTCGTGGACGGACGAGTGGCCGCTCGATGAAGCTCACGCCGCGCGCGCGCCCGATGCGGCCGGCGTCCTGGTGCTCGTTCGCGGTCTGCTCGGTGAGACCGACGCCGTCGTGTGGGTCGAGGCATGCGCCAACGTGCGCGAGCGAGTCCGCACGCTCACGGCCCTGGACTCCTCCGCCGAGCCGGCCCTCGCGCGCCTGCTCGAGCGCCACGACCTGCGCTTCCGGGCCGCGACCGTGCGCGACGACGCCGACCGGGAACGCATCACGTCGGGGCTACGCTGGGACCTCGAGCACCGGCCGCCTCCGGGTGCGACCTGAACGACGCCGGCGTCGCGGCCCGTGACCGCCCGCTGTCCCTTGCGACCGGCCCCGTCCGCGCGTAGTCCATTCCCGGCAGGGGCCTTCGTACGCAAGTTGCACGAGCGCGACGGGAGTCCTCGGTCCCAGACATCCCATGAAAAAGCGCGAGCCCAAGCGCCGGTCTCGGAAGGCGAGCCCCGAGCGCGAACGCGCAAGGCCCGCCGAGCGTCCGGCGCCGGCTCCCGCGGAGGTGCCCGCCGCCGAGGCAGCACCGGCGCCGCGCCCCGCCGCTCCCGCCGTGCTCCCCATCGTCGGCATCGGCGCGTCCGCCGGAGGCCTGGAGGCCCTCGAAGAGTTCCTCAGGCACGTGCCTGCGCGCAGCGGCATGGCCTACGTCGTCGTCCAGCACCTCGACCCGACGCACAAGGGCGCGATGGTGGAGCTCCTCCAGCGCGTCAGCTCCATTCCCGTGGTGCAGGTGCAGGACCGGACGAAGGCGGAGCCCGACTGCGTCTACGTCATCCCGCCGAACAAGGACATGTCCTTGCTGCACGGTGTCCTGCACCTCTTGCCGCTGACCTCGGCGCGCGGGCTCAACCTCCCCATCGACTACTTCTTCCGGTCGCTCGCGGAGGACGAGCAAGAGCGCAGCATCGGCGTGATCCTCTCGGGCATGGGCTCCGACGGCACGCTCGGCCTGCGGGCCATCAAGGAGAAGGGTGGAGCGACGTTCGTCCAGTCGCTCGCCTCGGCCAAGTTCTCCGGCATGCCGAGCAGCGCCATCGAGGCGGGGCTGGCCGACGTCGTCGCCGCGGCCGACGAGCTGCCCCTGCGCATCGCCGCATACCACCAGCACGCGCCCTACAGCCATCCGCCCGAGGCCGCCCCCCCGGAGAAGCAGCTCAGCGCGCTCGAGAAGATCTTCATCCTGCTGCGCGCCCACACCGGCAACGACTTCTCGCTCTACAAGCGCAGCACCATCTACCGCCGCATCGAGCGGCGCATGGGCCTCCATCAGATCGACAAGATTACCAACTACGTGCGCTTCCTCCGCGAGAACCCGCGGGAGGTCGAGCTGCTCTTCAAGGAGCTGCTCATCGGCGTGACGAGCTTCTTCCGCGATCCGCAGGCGTGGGACCAGCTGAGCGACCTCTTGCCCGATCTGCTGCGGTCGCACCCGACGGGCGGGGTGCTGCGGGCGTGGGTGCCCGGCTGCTCGACGGGCGAGGAGGCCTATTCCCTCGCCATGATCCTGACGGAGGCCATGGAGAAGCTCTCCGGTCCCCGCCTCACCGTCCAGATCTTCGCCACCGATCTCGATCGCGACGCGATCGAGAGGGCGCGCCAGGGCATCTACCCCGCCAACATCGCGGCCGACGTTTCTCCCGCGCGGCTGCGCCGGTTCTTCACGCAGGAAGAGCGCGGCTACCGCATCCACAAGGACATCCGCGAGGCCGTGGTGTTCGCTCCGCAGAACATCATCATGGACCCGCCCTTCACCAAGCTCGACATCCTGTCGTGCCGCAACCTCCTCATCTACCTGTCGGCGGAGCTGCAGAAGAAGCTCATCCCGCTCTTCCACTACGCCCTGAATCCCGGCGGGATCCTCTTCCTCGGCAGCGCCGAGAGCATCGGCACGTACTCGTCCCTCTTCGGCCTCCTGGACAGCAAGACCCGACTTTACCGCCGCCTCCAGACCAGCGTGGGCGCTCCGGCCGTCGAGTTCCCGCCCGCGTTCATCGCCACGGCGCCCGAGGGGGCGTCCCCGGAGGAGCTCAAGGCCTTGGAGCCGCGTGCTGCGGCGCCGGCGAACCTGGCGGTCCTGGCCGATCGCGCGATCGTCGCGCGCCTCGCCCCGGCCGCGATCCTGACCAACGACAAGGGCGACATCCTCTACATCAGCGGGCGCACGGGGAAGTACCTCGAGCCGGCGGCGGGCAAGGCGAACCTCAACGTGTTCGCCATGGCGCGCGAGGGGCTGCGCTACGAGCTGTCGAGCGCGTTCGCGACCGCGCTCCGCGAGGACCGACCGGTCACGACGCGGGCCTCCAAGGTGTTGACCAACGGCTCCTCGCAAGCCGTCGACCTGACCGTGCAGCGGCTGGCCGAGCCGAACGAGCTGCGCGGGACCGTGCTCATCGCGCTCGCCGACGTCCCTCACGAGGCCGCCGCGCCGCAGGAGGAGGGAACGGCGCCGCGGAAGGGCGCGAGTCACCGGATGTCGGATCTCCAGCGGGAGCTGCAGCACGCCCGCGAGGAGGTGCAGACGACGCGCGAGGAGATGCAGACGTCGCAGGAGGAGCTGAAGTCGACCAACGAGGAGCTGCAGAGCACCAACGAGGAGCTGCAGAGCACCAACGAGGAGCTCACGACGTCGAAGGAGGAGATGCAGTCGATGAACGAGGAGCTGCAGACCGTGAACCACGAGCTGCAGTCGAAGGTCGACGAGCTGTCTCGCTCCAACAACGACATGAAGAATCTCCTCAACAGCACCGACATCGCCACGCTGTTCCTCGACGAGGAGCTCCTCGTGCGCCGCTTCACCACGCAGACGTCGAAGCTCATCAAGCTGATCCCAGCCGATGCGGGCCGACCCATCACCGACATCGCCACGGAGCTCAACTACCCGAAGCTTGCCGACGACGCGCGCGAGGTGCTGCGTACGCTGGTCTTCAGGGAGACGGAGGTCACGACGCGCGACGGGCGCTGGTTCACGGTTCGGATCATGCCGTACCGCACGCTCGAGAACGTCATCGACGGCGTCGTGATTACGTTCACGGATGCAACGACGTCCAAGGAGCTCGAGGCGACGCTGCGGGAGCAAGCCGACCAGCTGAAGCAGATGACCGAATCGCCCCCCAACCTGGTCTGGGGCTGCAGGCCCAACGGAGCGTGCGACTACCTGAGCCCGCGATGGCTCGAATACACGGGGCTGCCGGAGGCCGAGCAGCTCGGCTACGGCTGGCTGGACCAGGTGCACCCGGACGAGCGCGAGCACGTGCGCGATCAGTGGAAGGCCGCGGTGAGGGCGGGCACCCTGCTGGACACGGAGCTCCGGCTCCGCGGCGGTGACGGCAAGTACCGGTTGTTCAAGACCCGCGGGGTGCCGATCCGCGACCATCATGGCGCGGTGCTGAAGTGGTACTGCACCTGCACCGACGTCGACCACCTGAAGCAGGAGGCGGACAGGCTGGCCACCGTCCTCGAGGAGCTCGACGAGGCCTGCATCGTGCTCGACGCAGGGCTCTCGATCGCGTTCCTCAACGCCGCCGCCGAGGGGCTGCTCGGACGCAAGCGGCCGGACGTCCTCGGCAAGAGCTTCCTGGATGCGTTCCCGGAAGCCGGGGGCTCGGTGCTCGCGGGCAAGCTCCGGGAGGCCGTGAGCGAGCGGCGCGCTCTCTCGCTCCAGGCGACCCTGGGACAGGCGCAGCGCAAGGGGGTGTATGCCCTGCGCGTGCTCCCCAGCGCGAGCGGCGTCTCCATCCTCTGCAGGCGGGCGTCGGAGCAGCAGCCGATCTCGGCACCGGGAGGGGCGAAGCCATGACGAACCATGGGGGGAAGAAGCCGACGCCCGCGGAGCTTCGCCGGCAGGCCGAGGAGCGGCTCGCCGAGCGAGCGGATCGCGCCCTGCTGCCCCCCGACGACCCTCGGCGGCTGGTGCACGAGCTCGAGGTCCACCAGGTCGAGCTGGAGATGCAGAACGAGGAGCTGCGGGCGGCGCGGGTCGAGATCGAGGAGGGCCTGCAGCGCTACACCGAGCTCTTCGACTTCGCCCCGATGGGCTACCTGGTGCTCGACCCCGGCGGGACCGTGCGCGAGGCGAACCTCGAGATTGCCCGCATGCTGGGGGTGGCGCGCCAGGATCTCCTCGGCCGGCGCTTCGCACTGTTCGTTGGGCCCCGGCAGCGCGCGGCGCTGGCCGAGTTTCTCGAGGGAGTGCTCGCGAGGGGGGGCGACGGGCAGGCGAGCGCGATGCTGGAGGTGGACCTGCCGCAGGGTTCGGACGAGGCCCTCCAGGTGCGCCTCGTCGGCTCGGCCCGCACCGGCGCGACACCCGGGACGCTCCTCGGCATCCACGACATCACGGCGCGCAGGCGGGCCGAGGCTGCGCTGCGCGAGGAGAGCGGCCGCAAGGACGACTTCCTGGCGGCCCTCTCGCACGAGCTGCGCAACCCGCTCGCGCCCATTCGCAACAGCCTGTCGCTGGCCGAGCGCGTCGAGCCGGGCGGGGAGGAAGCCCGCAAGGCGATGGCGATCCTCCGGAGGCAGGTCGACCACCTGGTCCACATCGTCGACGACCTGCTCGACGTGACCCGCATCGCCCGCAACAAGGTCCACTTGCAGCGAGAACCGCTGGAGCTCGGGGGCCTCGTGCGGCGCACGATGGACGACCACCTCCCCGAGTTCCATGCGAGAGAGATCGCCCTCGAAGGGCACATCGCCACGGAGTCGCTGTGGGCCGAGGCGGACGGCACGCGCGTGGCGCAGGTGATCGGCAACCTACTCGCCAATGCGCTGAAGTTCACTCCACGAGGGGGTCGCGTCGGCGTCGGCCTGCGCCGCGACGGCAACCAGGCCGTGCTGTCGGTGCGCGACAACGGCGCCGGGATCGCGCCGGAGATGCGCGCCCGGCTGTTCGAACCGTTCATCCAGGCCCCGCAGACCCTCGAACGGTCGCGCGGCGGCCTGGGGCTCGGGCTGGCGATGGTCAAGGGGCTGGTGGAGCTTCACGGGGGAATGGTCGACGTGACCAGCGCTGGCCCCGGTCGCGGCTGCGAGTTCACCGTCCGGTTGCCGCTCGCGCCGGCCGCGCCGGTGAAGGCCGCACCGGCGCCGCCCGTGCCCGCGATGCAGCGTCGGCGCGTGCTCGTGATCGAGGACACCGTGGACGCCGCGGAGGCCCTGTCCGACCTGCTGACGCTCGACGGCCACGACACCCAGGTCGCCTACGACGGCCCGTCCGGCATCGCGCTGGCACGCGACTTCCATCCGGACGTCGTCTTCTGCGACATCGGGCTTCCCGAGATGGACGGCTACGAGGTCGCCCGTGCGATGCGGAACGACGACGCGCTGCGCGGCACGTACCTCGTCGCGCTGAGCGGCTACGCGCGCCCCGAGGATCGCGAGCGTTCCGCGGAGGCGGGCTTCGACTGGCACCTCGCCAAGCCTCCCTCCACGGATGCGTTGGAGCGCGTCATCGCCGAGCGTCCGCGGTCCCGCACGGCACCGGCCCGCTGAGAGACTGCTCTGGCGCAAGTTACGTCTTCCCTTTGAGCGCGGCCTTGAACTGCTCGAGCTTCCTCAGCGCGTCGTTCTTGAGCGGGCCGGACGACGTCTGCGCGCGCGGTTCAGGGCCGCGCGCAGGACGACGGGCCTCGGCCTCGCCACTCTTGCCGCTCTTCATGGTGAGGGCGATCTGATTCTTGGCGAGGTTCACCTCCAAGACGCGCACCGTCACGCGATCGCCCGGGCTGACCACGTCCCGCGGGTCCTTCACGAAGCGGTCGGCGAGCTGCGACACGTGCACCAGGCCGTCTTGGTGCACTCCGATGTCGACGAAGGCGCCAAAGTTGGTGACGTTGGTGACGATGCCGGGGCAGACCATCCCCGGCGCGAGGTCCTTCACCTCGTGGATGTCGTCGCGGAAGCTCCAGGCGACGAAGGTCTCACGTGGATCGCGCCCCGGGCGTTGGAGCTCCTTCACGATGTCGTCGAACGTGAATTGCCCGACCTCGGCGCGTAGCCCGGCGTCCTGCTTCACCAGCGCCGCTCCAGGGCCGACGAGCTCTCCGACCTGCTTGCCGAGGCGCGCCGCGAGCTTCTCGAGCAGATCGTAGCGTTCGGGGTGGATACCCGTGTTGTCGAGCGGGTGCGGAGCGCCCGGTATGCGCAGGAAGCCCGCGGCTTGCTCGAAGACCTTTTCCGTGACGCGCGGCACGCGAAGCAGGTCACGCTTCTCCTTGAACACGCCGTGCGCCTGGCGGTACTCGGCGACACTGCGCGCGAGAGAACGGCCGATGCCCGCGACCTCGGCGAGCAAGTACGGCGAGGCCGTGTTGACGTTCACGCCCACCGCGTTGACGCAGCTGCGCACGACGGCCTCGAGGCTCTTCTTGAGCAACCCCGGCGCGACGTCGTGCTGGTACTGGCCGACGCCGATGCTCTTCGGGTCGACCTTCACGAGCTCGGCGAGCGGGTCTTGCAGGCGACGCGCGATCGAGATCGCCCCGCGGATCGTCAGGTCGAGGTCCGGGAACTCCTCGCGCGCGACCTCGCTGGCGCTGTAGACGCTTGCGCCGGCCTCGCTGACCATCACGACGGGAATGCCGCCGTGGCCGAGCTCCTTCAGGGCCGCGCGCACGAAGGCTTCGGTCTCGCGACCCGCCGTGCCGTTGCCGACGGCCACCGCGGAGATGTTCGCGCTCTCCACGGCGAGCCGGAGCACCTGCCGCGCCGCCTCGCGCTCGCGGTCGGTGGCCAGGTGGATGACGTGGCTGCCCAGGAACGCCCCCGAGTCGCTCACGACGGCGAGCTTGCAGCCCGTGCGGATGCCCGGATCGATCCCCAGAACGCACTTGGCACCGTAGGGCGACGCCAAGAGCAGCTTGCGCAGGTTCTCGGCGAAGACCTGGATTGCTGCCGCGTCCGCCGCTTCGCGCAGCCCTTTGTTCACCTCGTTCTCGAGGCTCGGGAGCACGTACACCCTCAGCGACAGGCGCGCTGCGCGCTTCATCACGTCGAGCACCGGCGAGGTCGGCCGGGGGTGCGCTGCCCGCTCGAAGGCCGCGATCAACGCCGCCTCGAACGACTCGTCGCCGGGTGCGCCGCCGAGCGAGAACCCCAGCTCCTCCTCCATGAAACCGCGCCGCATCGCGAGATAGCGGTGGGACGCCTCCGGGCGCATCAGGTCGCGGACGCGCTCGTGGTAGGCGAAGTACCGCTCGAACTTGCTGTCGGGCTTCGCCTTCTCGCCCTTCGTCGTTCGCGCGAAGCCCTCGTCGAAGAGCGCGCGGCGCACGACTTCACGCAGCTCGGAGTCCTCGGATAGCCGCTCGACGACGATGTCGCGCGCACCCTCCACGGCCTGCTCGGGCGTCCCCACCTTCCTGTCGGGCGCCACGAAGGCGGCTGCCTTCGAGAGCAGCGCCGTGTCGTCGTTCCCGTCCTCGTGCGCCACGCGCCACATCCAATCCGCGAGCGGCTCGAGCCCAGCCTCGCGCGCGACCGTGGCCCTCGTCTTTCGCTTGACCTTGTACGGCAGGTACAGGTCCTCCAGTCGGTCGAGGTCGTAGGTTCCGAGGAGCCTCTCCTCGAGCTCCGGCGTCAGCTTCCCCTGCGCAGCGATTTCCCCCAGGATGAACTTCTTGCGGGACCCGATGGCGTCCCAGTTCTCCTTCGCATCGAGCACGGCCTGAATGGCGACCTCGTCGAGGTTGCCCGTCTGCTCCTTGCGGTAGCGGGCGATGAAGGGCACCGTGGCGCCCCCCTCGGCCAGCGACAGGACGGCCTTCGCGCCGGGGACGGGTATGGTGGCGTGGCTGGCCGAGAACCACTCGTCGAACGAGACCATGGAGGCCTCGGCTTTGCTTACCACACGGGCAGGATGGGAAGACAGGCAGCGGTCGCGCTCTACGTGCTCGCGCTGGTAGCCGTCGTGGTCGGCGTGGACGTCCTGTTCTTCAGGAACCGGTTCTGGGAGCGGCTCATGGCGAACATCGGAGTCGTCCTGGTGTTCGCGGCCTTCTACTCGAGGTTCCTGAAGCGCCCATGAGCGCACGCCGCTTTCTGGCTTCGTTCGCTTAGACTGGTGCTCGTGAGACTGGCCCTCGGCGTTCTCGGCCTCGCCGTTGCGGCTGCTGCTGCATGCGCGTCTCTATCGTCTCCGCCGGCACCTCCGCCTCCCGCGGCACACGCGAGCGGCGCGTTCGAGGGCTGCACGGCGGTATTCACCTCCGTGCTGGGTTGGACCTTCACGTGCGACGGTACGACCGTGGTCACGCGCGAGGGTGATGACCCCCAGGCGCTGCTGCGCGGAGCGCGCGAGTCGATGCGCGGCGCATTCGCCGGCACGGTGGAGGAGCAGAGCGACGACGTCGTGGTCGGCGGCGTCCCGCGCAAGGGACTGGAGCTCTCGCTGCGTTCGGCCAAGAAGCAGCTCCTGGCGGTCGGCACGGCCGCCGTCCTCGAGACGGACGCAGCTCCGCCGCGCGTCATCACGTGTCTTGCCGGCGCCGACGACGCATCGCAAACGCGCTGCCGGCAGCAGCTCGACGAGCTTTCCACGCTGGTTTACACGCAGCTGCCGCCGGACGGCGTGCGCATCCGCCCTCGGCCCGTCCCCGCGATCGCCGAGCGCCCCATCACCGAGCCGCCCGACTGTCACCTGGCGGCCAACGACCGCGCGGGCCTGCTCGATTGCGGCGATGCCGTCCTGGGCTGGACCGAGCCGAGTGACCCGAAGGCGATCCCTTCGATGCGCGACGCGACGATCGAGGACACGACGCGCAAGATGCAGGTCGACACGCCGTCGGCGCTGCCGCCGAAGCGCACGAGCGCAGCATGCCGCGTCGAAGGGGTCGCGGCGACGTGCACCATCGTCAAGTGGCGCGACGCGACGCTGACCCTCGGCAGCGCCGTCGTCCGGGGGCACTCCATCCTGGCGTGGTGCGTCGCGCGCGAAGGGTCCGGGTCGCACATCTGCGACGACACGATAGGCACGGGAACGCCGCCTGCGCACCAGGGCAGCCACTGACCCTTCACCCCCCGCGAGCGCCGCGTTGGGGCCCCGACGCCCTGAAGAGTTGGCTTGGCGCCCTCATTTCTGCTGAGGTCGTTCCATGCGCGCCGAATTCGCGTGCATCGGGCTCGTGCTGCTCGCGCGTGGGTGTGCTCCGCACGCGCCAGCCGAGCGAGCGACCGAGCCGGCCGATCCATCGCCCCCGCTCGCCGTCCTCGATGGAGGCACTGCAGGTAACGATGCAGGCGACGCAGGCGATACCGGCAAAGCAGCCGAGGCGACCGACGCCGGCGACGCGGGCTTACACGCGCCGCTCGGCGGGTACCCGGAGCAGCTCGAGCTCGTGGACGGCGACGACAAGCTCGGCGTCGTGTCCGTTCCTCTCGGCGCGCGCGAGCCTCGGCCGCTCATGATCGCGCTCCACGGCGGGAGTGAGAAGATCGAGCACGCGTGCGCGGCATGGCGCGAGGTCACCGAGGCCTACGCCTTCGTCGTCTGCCCGCACGGCTGGGGCGGAGACGAACAGCGCCTCGGGTGGAGGAACGCTGCCGACACGACCCGGCGAATCACCCGCGCCGTCGACGCCGCAAAGAAGACCTTCGGCGCGTGGATCGAGGAGACGCCCACGATCGTGCTCGCGGGCTTCTCGATGGGAGCCGTCCAGGTCGCGCTCGTCGCGCGTAGCCAGCCGCAGACCTATCGTCGCATCGTCATCGGTGACTCGGCACACAAGCCAGCATCGGCGCTCGCGTTCGCGTCCGCCTGGGTGAAGGGCGGCGGCGAGCGCGCGCTCTTTCTCTGCACGACGAGCGGATGCGAGCCCTCGATGCGCGCTGCCGCCAAGAACGTCGCGCGAGAGAAGGCGAAGGCGCGGCTCAACATCGCGCCGACGCAGAAGCACGGGCTGTCGGAGCCCGTGGTGCAGTCGGTGAAGCGCGACTCGCCCTGGTTGGTGGAAGGCGCGGAAGGATGGGAGGGGTACGTCGCGCCGAACGAGGACCTGCCGGGGAAGACGGAGCCGTACGAGGCGGAGTGAGTGAGTTGATTCTCAACGGGTCCCCGAGTCTGAAACGGTGCTTGTGTCCGCTTGTGGTGTGAATCACAGCCACTACAGCAAGCAACCGTGGGGACCAAAGTGGACGTGGTCGTGATGAATCACGACATCGAAGTGCTCGAGGCGCTGGCGACGGCGGTGGAGGCTGCGGGATTCACCGTCGCCAAGCAGTATGCGAGGGGGCCGGTCGATCAACTCGCGGCCTTCATCCGCCAGCAGGACCCCAAGGTCGTCGTGTACGATTTCGGGCCGCCGCCGGCGGAGCTCGCGGTCGAGAAGTGGCGCGACCTGTGTCGGCAGCCCGGAGCAAGCCGCGCCTACGTGCTCACGTCGACGTATGCGCACGAGCTCGACGGTGACGCGGCGATCGTCGAGTGCATCCTGCTCAAGCCGATGACCTTCGACGACGTGGCTGCAGCGGTACGGCGGGCGATGCAGCGCTGACCCGCTCCGCCGGAGCGCATGCACCGCATCGGTCGACGGGAGAACCAGCTCGCGGGTACCGGCCTAATGGACGCGATTGGCGGTTGCTCCGATCCAGCCAACCGCGAGGAGGCGACCAGCACCATCCGAAGGGCGAATCGGGCTCTGGTGGACCTGCTGGCCCGCATCGCCGAGCGGAAGAAGGCGACCCCGGCCCAGATTGCGCTCGCCTGGGTCCTCGCCCAGAAGCCCTGGATGGTTCCGATCCCGGGCACTACGAAAGTCACGCGCCTCGAGGAAAACGTCGCTGCGGCGAGCGTCGAGCTATCCGCCGACGAGCTCGGAGAAGTCCAAGATGGCCTTTCGAAGCTCACGGTGCAGGGCAATCGGTATCCCGACAACCTCGAACGACTGACGGGTCGCTGAACGCAAGGAGGACGACGATGAACAACGTTCGAGCTTGGGGCGTCGCTACAGCTGGCAAGCCGCTCGCGCCGATGACCATCGAGCGTCGCGAGCCTCGGCCGCAGGACGTGGTGCTCGACATCCAGTTCTGCGGAATCTGCCACTCCGACATCCACCAGGCGCGCGACGAGTGGTCGGGTGCGATGTTCCCCATGGTGCCCGGGCACGAGATCATCGGGCGGGTCACGAAGGTCGGCAGCGAGGTCTCCCGGTTCCGCGCCGGCGATCTCGCCGGAGTGGGGTGCATGGTGGACTCGTGCCGCCGGTGCGCCCCCTGCACCGACCGGCTCGAGCAGTTCTGCGAGAAGGGCGCGGCCTACACGTACAACTCCACCGAGATGGACCGGAAGACGCCGACGTACGGCGGCTACTCGACGCAGATCGTGGTCGACGAGCGCTACGTGCTCCGGATCCCGCAAGGCCTCGACCCCGCCGGCGCCGCTCCGCTTCTCTGCGCCGGGATCACCACGTACTCGCCCCTTCGCCAATGGGGCTGCAAGGCCGGCGACCGCGTCGGCGTCGTGGGTCTCGGCGGGCTGGGGCACATGGCGGTCAAGCTCGCGGCGTCGATGGGCGCAAAGGTGACGGTGCTCAGTACCTCGGGAGGCAAGGAGGCCGACGCCCGCAGGCTCGGCGCCACCGACTTCGTGGTGACCCGGGGCGGCGACGCGTTCACCAAGCTCTCGAAGCAGTTCGACCTGGTGATCGACACGGTCTCTGCGGCACACGACTACGACGCGTATCTCCAGCTCCTTCGTCCGCGCGGCACGATGGTGGTCGTCGGCGTCCCGCCGAGCCCCACGCCGGTGCGCGCGAGCTCGCTCATCAACGGCAACCGGCGGCTGGCAGGATCCCTCATCGGGGGCATCTCGGAGACCCAGGAGATGCTCGACCACTGCGGGAAGCACGGGATCGTCTCGGACGTCGAGGTCATCCCCATCCAGAAGGTCAACGAGGCCTACGAACGCGTGCTCAGGAGCGACGTCCGCTACCGCTTCGTGATCGACATCGCGAGTCTGCGGGGCTGAGCGGTAGGATGCGTGGCGTGCAACGCTCGCTCTCTCCCCTGGTGCCCCTACTCCTCGTGTTCGCCGCGTGCGCCCCGCACTTCCCCAGCACGGGGGCGGACGTCGCGGTCCCCGCGTCGTCTGCGACGCTGCCGTTCGGCCCTCAGGCCTCGGCATCCGCGGCAGCCTCCGCTTCTCCGGCGCCCGCTCCCGCCCCCGTCGCGAAGCAGCTGCCGGAAGCGGTCCACCACGATCCGGCGCAGGTCGATCCGTCGCTCGCCACCGAGCGCGCGCCCGACGTGTTCCGCGCGAGCTTCACCACGACACGCGGGACGTTCGTCGTGGAGGTGCACCGGGACTGGGCGCCCAACGGCGCCGACCGCTTCTACAACCTGGTGAAGCTCGGCTTCTACGACGACACGCGCTTCTTCCGCGTCATCGACGGCTTCATGGCGCAGTTCGGCATCAGCGGCGACCCGGCCATCACGTCCCGCTGGCGCACGGCGAACATCAAGGACGACCCGGTGAAGAAGTCGAACGTGCGCGGCTTCGTGACCTACGCCCAGACGAGCCAGCCCGACTCTCGTTCGACCCAGATCTTCGTCAACTACCGGGACAACTCGCGTCTCGACCCGTCGCGCTTCGCCCCGTTCGGCCAGATCGTGGAGGGCATGCGCGTGCTCGACGAGCTCTACTCCGGCTACGGCGAGGGCCGGCCGCAGGGCTCCGGTCCCGACCAGATGCGCGTCGAGGAGAGTGGCAACGCTTACCTCGACGAGCAGTTCCCCAAGCTCGATCGCGTCCTCGTCGCGCGCGTGCTCTGACGATCCCCGCGGCAGGCGCGTTCTCCCGTATCCTGGGGGCTGATGGGCCCCTTCGACCGACTCGAGGACGCGGTCGAGAAGTATCTGGGCGTCACTCCACGAGTCACCGAGGGCGTGCTCGAGACGTTCGCGGCGATCCTCGCGTGGGTCCTCCTCGAGCGTCTCGCGCGGCGTGTCCTCGCGCGCGTCGTGAGCGACACGCAGCTGCGGTTCCAGGTCAACAAGGCCGTCGGCTACGGGCTCGGGTTCATCACGGCCCTCATCGTCTTCAAGATATGGGTTCGCGAAGGGGTCTCGGGCTTCGCGACGTACCTCGGGCTGCTCTCGGCAGGGCTCGCGATCGCGCTCCAGGATCCCGTCGCGAACTTCGCGGGGTGGATCTACATCATCATGCGCCGCCCCTTCGGCATCGGGGACCGCATCCAGGTCGCGCAGCACACGGGCGACGTGGTCGACATCCGGCCCTTCCGGTTCTTGATGCTCGAGATCGGCAACTGGGTGAAGGCCGACCAGAGCACCGGCCGCGTCATCCACATGCCGAACGCACTCGTCTTCAAGAACGCCGTCGCAAACTACGACGACGCCTTCGGGTACATCTGGAACGAGCTCGAGGTCGTCCTGACGATGGAGAGCAACTGGCGCGGGGCCAAGACGACGCTGGAGAAGATTCTCGCAGAGCACGCCGAGAGGCTCACGCCGGACGTGACGACGCGCATCCGTCTCGCGGCGGAGTCGATGCACATCAAGTTCGGCAAGCTGACGCCCGTCGTGTGGACCGCGGTCGTGGCGAACGGCGTGAGCCTGACGATGCGCTACCTGTGCAAGCCGCGTGAGCGGCGCAGCTCGGCGAGCGCCATCTGGGAGCACGTGCTCGAGGAGCTCGGGCCGATGCCGGACGTGGACCTCGCCTATCCGACGCAGCGCGTGTTCGACAATCGCGCCGAGGGCAAGCCGGGAGCTCGCGCCGACGGAGTCGCAAAGTGAGGAGGTTCGTCGAAACGTTGGTCGGCGTCGTGCTGGCCGCCGCGATGACGGCGCTGGGACAGGGCCTCTACCCGGTGTGGCTCCTCGCGTGGCTCGCGCCGCTCCCGCTCCTGATCCTGGGCCTGCGTCGCGGGTGGCTTCACGCGGGGCTCGCGGCGCTCGTCGCCGTGAGCCTCGGGCGTGTGCCTTTTGCGGCGTTCCTCCTGCACGCGCTCGGGATGCCGCCGGCGGTCGCTGCAGCCATCGTGATCGTCCCGGCGGTCGTCGTCGCGGCGGGTGTTCTCCTCGTGCGAGCGCTCGCGCTGCACGGCGCTCCCTGGTCGGGCGTGCTCGCGTTCCCGGCGGCGATGGTGGCGGCCGAGTACGCGGCGAGCTCGGGGCCGGACGGGACGGCAGGGGTGCTCGCCTACTCGCAGATGGAGTGCCTGCCGGTCCTGCAGGTCGCGTCGGTCGCCGGCGTGTGGGGCATCTCGTTCCTGCTGGGGTTCGCAGCGGCCGGGCTTGCGGTGGGGTTGCACCGGCGCGACGGACGCATGGTCGTGGTCGTCGCGGCGACCGTGCTCGCCGTCTTCGCGTGGGGCGGATGGCGCGAGGCGGATGGCGTCGCGCGTGAGAGCGCCGCGATGCGCGTGGGGCAAGCGGCGACCGCGGAGTCGTCCGCTTCGATCGCCCAGGTGATCTCCGGGGACGCGGCAGGGGCCGGAGCGATCCTCGATGCGTACGAGGAAGAGGTCGATGCGCTGGCGCATGCGGGCGCGCAGGTGGTGGTGCTGCCCGAGGAGATCGTGGGCGTGCCCGCGGGGGCGGAGGGGCCCGTCCGGGACCGCTTTTCGCGGATGGCTGCGCGCGACCACGTGACGCTCGTGGCCGGCGCGCGCGTCGTGGACACCCCGCAGGGGCGCAACGTGGCCATGGTCTTCGCGCCGACGGGCGACCTGGTCGGCACCTACGTGAAGGAGCACCTCGTGCCGGGGTTCGAGATCCCCCGGCTCGCCCCGGGCAGCGAGCTGCTCGTCATGGACGAGCCCGTGCGCGCAGGGGTCGCCATCTGCAAGGACATGGACTTCCCGGACCCGGCGCGTCGCTACGCGGCCGCCGCAGTGGACTTGCTGCTCGTCCCAGCGTGGGACTTCCACGATGACGGCTGGCTGCACGGTCGCATGGCGATCATGCGCGGCGTGGAGCTCGGGCTGCCGATGGTCCGCTCGGCGCAAGGCGGGATGCTCACGGTGAGCGACGCGTTCGGTCGCGTCCTCGCGCAGACGGTCACCGGCGACGCAACCGCGCGCCACGTGACCGACGTACCGGTCGGCCACGTCGCGACGCTCTACGGACGCTTCGGCGACTGGTGCGCGAAGCTCGCGTTCTCGGTGCTGGGCGGCGTGCTCGTACGCCTGATCTGGGTCCTGAGGGTGTCCCGGGACAGGGCACGATCTGTCCGGGACAGGGGGTAGGCGCGCCCGCGTGCGCGCAACGTGCCGGAATCGTTCGACCCGGCCGCGGACCGAGGATTGCTCGGGGCCGCGGCCATGCGAACCAATCCCCTGCTCTCTCGGTTTCTCCTCACGGCGTCGGTGACGATCGGCGGCGGCGCCTGCGCCGCAGGCCTCGATGGCACCGGTGCCCCGTCCAGCGGTGGCGACGACGCGAGCACCGTGCTCCCGCTCGGCGGCGACGACGCATCGGACGACGCGGACTCCGCTCCCTTCTCCTCCGCGCCATCGTGGGACGCGTCAGCGCCGCCCGTGCCCTACGACGCGGGGGGTCCCCGGCGGGACGCCGGTGCCGACGCCACCGGCGCTCCCGCGCGCGATGCGGGCGCCGACGGACCATGCACACAGCCGCTCGGGCCCGGCGTCCTCGAGATCGACGAGATGATGATCGAGTCGGTCGCCGGATCGGGCGACTACGGACAATGGATCGAGATCGTCAGCACCTCGTCGTGCGCCGTGGACCTGAACGGCCTCCACGCCGAGTGCCCCGTCGGCAACAAGGTGCGGACGCTCGACGTCGGCGAAGACGTGTGGATCCCGCCGGGTGGGTTCTTCGTCATCGCCGACTCGACCGATCCCGCGACCGACCACTACCTGCCGGGCACCGTGCTCGCTTGGGACGGCGACCCGGGCAGCGTTCTCCGCAAGAGCGGCGGGACCGTCAGCCTCATGGCGAACGACGCCATCGTCGACTCGGTGACCTGGCCCGCGCTCGCCGTCGTCGTGGGCGCCTCGGTCGCGTTCCCGGCGAGCTGCTCGCCTTCGCAACGGAGCGACTGGACCGAGTGGCAGATCTCGACGGCTTCCTGGTTCCCCGGCTTCTACGGCACACCCAACGCGCCGAACACGGACGTGAGCTGTCCATGAACGCGTTCTATGCTCACTGCCATGCGACACGCCGTCCTCGACACACCGATGGAGCCCCCCTTCCCGCCTCAGATGCGCATCGCCATTTTCGGCATGGGCTGCTTCTGGGGCGTCGAACGCAAGTTCTGGAAGCTCCCCGGCGTGTACACGACCGCCGCGGGCTACTCGGGCGGCACGAAGGCGAACCCGACGTATCGCGAGGTGTGCAGCCACACCACAGGTCACGCCGAGGTCGTGCGGGTCGTGTACGACCCCGCCAAGGTTTCCTTCGAGGACTTGCTCCGTGTCTTCTGGGAAAACCACGACCCGACGCAGGGCAACCGTCAAGGCAACGACGTCGGCAACCAGTACCGGTCGGCCATCTTCTACACGGATGACACGCAGCGCACGGCGGCCGAGGCCTCGCGCGACGCCTACCAGAAGCGCCTGTCGGCCGCGGGTTACGGCAAGATCACGACCGAGATCTCGCCCGCCAAGGAGTTCTGGATGGCGGAGGAGTACCACCAGCAGTACCTGCACAAGAACCCGGACGGGTACTGCGGGGTGGGTGGCACGGGAGTCGCCTGTCCCATCGGACTGGCCAACGCTTGAACGTTTTCGCGGGTCTGTCGTCTATATAGAGAGACGATGCGAACCCTCCGAGCCACCCTCCCGCTGACCCTCGCGCTGGTCTTCGCGGTCGGCCTCGCCTCCGCGGGCGACCCGAAGACTCCTCTCGGCAAGTGGATGAAGCCCAACATGGGCGCGCCCATGGCCGGACAAGACTTCGCCGCGCTCCAGAAGGGTTTCGACACCGTCACGAGCAAGCCGCCGGCGAAGGGGGCGTCGAGCGACTACGCGCAGTGGGCGGCCATCTCGAAGAAGGGCTCCGCCGCGGCGGCCGCGCAGGACGTGGCCGGCGTGAAGGCCGCGTGCAAGGGGTGCCACGACCAGTACAAGCAGGCGTACATCACGGACTACCCGAACGCGGCGTTCCCCTGATCAGGGTTCGCGGCTGCCGAGAGCACGCATCGAGGCGACGTCGTCGCCATCCCAGAGCGGGTGCCACGCCTTGAACTCCTCGGTGATGGGGCGCGAGGCGTCCTCGGAGTAGCTGCGGCTGGGGGGCGCGTCCGGCAGCTCCCAGAGCTTGACGAACCCGTCGGCACCGCCGGTGGCGATCATGCGGCGTGTGTAGCGGACGTCGAGGCTCGTGACGGGGCCGTCGTGCGCCGCGACGCGGGAGATGACCTCGCCGGTGCCGACGTCGACGAGCGACAGATGCCCGGTCGGGTCGCCCAGCCAGAACGCCGAGCCGGTCGGATCGAAGGCGACGCCGTCGGCGGGACCGGGGGAACCGGGGGCTCCCTCGATGGCGCGTCGGCGCACGCGGCGTCGAAGAGGAGGAAACGCGACGGTCTCGATCTGGACGCCGCCGGTGCCGCCCACGAGCGCCAGCGTGCGTCCGTCATGGCTGAAGGCCGCTGCGCGCACGGAGAAACCGACGGCGTAGCGCACGTCGTGCTGCGAGAAGCGCAGCGATCGCTCCTTCATGCCGACGCGACCGAAGAACACGTCTCCGCCGCCGTCGACGGTCGTGGCGACGACGAAGACGCGCTTCTCGCCGTGCTGCGCGACGGTCGACGCAGTGCCCGTCGTGCGCATCTGGGCGATGCGACGGAACTCGACGTGTTCCAGCACCAGCGCACGTTCGTCGAGGCCGAGCACGAGCACCTCGCCCCTGCGGACGAACCCCAGCGCCGTCGCGTCCGCCCAGGACAGCTCGCTCTTGGGCTTGCGGCTCGGCAAGTCCGTGTCCCACGCCTCGGTTCGGCGGCCGCGGCCGCACGTGACGAGCAGGTCACGCGCTGGACTGAGGGCGATCGCGTCGAACGGAGCGCCGCTCAGGTCGACGCGCGCGCCCGAATCGATGTGGTCCTGCCTGTCGTAACGCACGAAGCGGAGCTCGGGCTTCCCGGCCAGCGTCGCCACGAGGATGCGCCGGTTGGGGTGGAAGCGTACTGTCGCGACCGCCGCTCCCAGGGGCAGCGCGGCGACGAGGCTCAGCGGCTCCAGCGGCACGACTCCAGAACTAGCAGACCTTGTGATAAGGACTGCCCGCATGAAGCGCGCGATGCTCGCATCCCTCGCCGTCGCGCTGGCGGCGCCCCTCGCCGCCAGCTTGGTGGCGTGCGAGGACAAGAAGCCGACGACGACGGAAGCCGCCAAGGGCGACGGCGGCGCAGGTGCAGACAAGCTGGCCACGGCCGATCCGAAGCTGGCCAAGGCGCTCCAGGCCGCCGCCTCGGCGTCTGCAGGCAACGACAGCGGCCCCCCGCCGAACGGGGTCTTCGCCGACGGCGCGGCCGACCATCGGCACGCCAAGGGGACGCCCACGAAGGTGGAGGTCGTGACCGACGGGGCCGCGCCCAAGCTGACGCTCGCCCCGGCGGCTGACGCCGCGACCGACGCGGCGCGCGCGACGTCCTACGGGCTCGCCGGGCTCGAGACCGTGGCGGTCCAGAGCGGGCACCCGATGCCGGCCATCGACTTCACGCTCATGCTCGGCCCTGCCAAGAAGGACGACGGCGGCTCCGACGTGCTCGTCGCCACGGTGAAGGCAGCGAAGCCCGCGCAGCAGCAGATGGGCCAGATGCCCCCGGGACTCGGCCAAGCGATCGCTTCGCTGCAGGGCAGCGAGTTCCGCATGAAGGTCACGCCCGACGGGCGCGAGAGCGACATGGCGACGTCACTCGGCAAGGCCGCACGCCCGGAGCTCGACAGCCTCGCCCAGAGCGCCGCCGAGGCGCTCGTCGTCGACACGGTCCCGCTGCCCGACCGGCCGGTGGGCATCGGCGCTCAGTGGATCGCCGAGTCCCGCATGCAGATGCAGGGGATCGACGTCGTCGCCTACCGTGCCTATCGCATCAAGGGCATCGACGGCGACCGCATGCACCTGACGCTCGACGTGAAGGCGTACGCCGCCGACAAGAACGTACAGGTGCAAGGCCTGCCCGAGGGCTCGAACCTCGAGCAGTTCGAGGCCGAGGCCCAGGGAGAGCTCGACCTCGTGCGTGGCGAGATCCTGGCGCGCAAGGCGGACGTCAAGCAGCAGATCGTGCTCGTCTTCTCCGGGCCGGGCGGAGCGACGGCGCCTCAGCAGCCGGGGCAGCCGCCCGGCAACCTGCTCACGGCACAGGTGCAGGGTCAGGCCACGCTCGTGCGTGGGGACGACCTGCGGCAGGCGCTGAAACAGCCCTGAAATCCTCCTTCTGGAAAGGAGGCAGTAGAACGGCTGTCGAGGTACACTGAGACGGCAGACCCCGGGTCCGACCACATGAAGATCACCTGTCAGTCTTGCCAGTCCAAGTACAACGTCGCTGACGAGAAGGTCCAAGGGAAGATCGTCAAGATCCGCTGCCGCAAGTGCGGGGCGACCATCGTCGTCAACGGGACCGGGGGCGCGTCCGCCGGGACGAACGGAACGACTGCGGATTCGGGCGTGAGCGGCGGCGCGCAGTGGCACGTCAACATCAGCGACAGCGACCAGCGCACGATGTCGATGCCCGAGCTCGTCGACGCCTACAACGCGGGCGTCGTCACGCAGGAGACGTTCATCTGGACCGACGGAATGGACGACTGGAGGCCTCTTGCAGAGGTCGAGCCTGTCGTGTCCGCCCTGCACGCGAGCGCCGGGCAGATGGCCGTCGGGACGCCCGGTGCGTTCGAGACGCCGGGCCTCGACGCGGCGGCCGCAGCCGCTGCGGCGCCGATGGCCGCTCACATCAGCGAAGCACCGCCGTCGATGGGTGGTGGTGATCCTTACGGGGGCGGCGCGGGATACGCGGCCGCGGCGGCTGCGCCCGTCGCAGAGCCGAGGCGCGCGGCGGTGGCCAAGCGCGAGGCGCGCGGACGCGATCTCTTCGCGACGAACGTGGGCGACGAGATCCAGACGAGCGCCCCCGCCGTGCCCGAGGCGATGGCGGCGGCCCCCGGGGCCGGCGGCATGACGGGGCAGCGCAACGAGAACTCGGTGCTCTTCTCGCTGGCGGTGCTCACCAAGAACGCCGACCAGCGCGCTCCGCAGAACGAGACGACCGCGAACAAGGAAGACTCGGGGCTCATCGACCTCAAGGCGCTCGCGGCGAAGGCCGAGTCGGTGCGGCCGCCGGCGGGGGCATCCGACGGCGATGTGTTCACCGCGCCCATCGGTGGCCTCGGCGCCCCGCTCGGCGCTCCGGTGGGAGCCCTCAGCCCGCTCGGCACGCCCGAGGCGCAGCAGAAGAGCAAGTTGCCGCTCTACATCGGCGCCGGCGGCGGAATGCTCGTCCTGCTCGTGCTGGGCATCGTGATCGGCGTGAAGGTGGCGGCGCCATCTCCTGTGCCCGCAGCCCTCAGCATCGTGACCACGGTCCCGGTACCGTCGGCCACCGTGGACCCGAGCGCAGTGGCGAGCGCGGCGCCGGACACTTCGGCGAGCGCCGCGCCGTCGGCGAGCGTCGCGGCCAAGCCGAAGTTCGGTGGCGGCGGCGGTGGCGGGTACCATCCGCCGGCTCGCCCGGGTGGCGGCAGCGGCGGCGCAGTCGGGGGGAGCGGAGGCGCAGCGCCGACACCGCCGCCTGCGCCCATCAAGCCCAAGGGCGGCGGCGACTGCGGCTGCAACGGCGACCTGATGTGCCTCATGAAGTGCTCGACGCACTGAGGCGCGGCTCGCTCGCGGCGATACCTCTCGTCGCGGCGGGCCTCTCGTGCTGCGCGCGCGGCGCGTTGCCCGAATCCCCGGTGGCTGTCGCCGCTTCGTCTCCGTCCTCCAGCGCTGCGGATGCCGCGACGGCGGTCGTCGCCTCGACGACGCTCGAAGCTGGAGTCGACGGCGACGATGCCTCCGCCTTCGACGATCCGATGGAGCTGCACCACGACTCGCCCGACGCGCTGCGTGCGCTGATGGGCGAGGCCGCCGACCTCCCGATGCCCGTGGGCGGTGGCCCGTGGCGTCTCGGCCAGGGCAACCGAGCGATCGCCAAGCACGCGATCGGCCGGCGGGCGTGCATGCGAAGCCTCGCCGACGTGACGATCCAGACGCCCGAGCAGCGCGAGCGCTGCGGCGCCGAGAACATGGTGCCCATCTGGGAGCGCGGCGGGAGCATGGCTTCGGCGAGCTTCTGCATCGACGTCTTCGAGTTCCCCGACAAGCCTTGCGAGCTGCCCTTCGTCTTCGTGACGCCCGCGCAGGCCGATCGCATCTGCCGCGCGCAGGGCAAGCGCCTGTGCACGCAGGACGAGTGGAACCTCGCGTGCCGCGGCGACCCGAACGGAGGCGCCGATCGCGTTTACGCCTACGGGGACGACCTCGACCTCGAGGTGTGCAACACGAACAAGTCGCGCAAGAACGGCCCCTACTGCGACGTGTCGGGCTTCGAGAGGCTCTGGACGACGTGCGGGACCGACACCGAGCCTTCCGGCGCCTTCCCCCGGTGCCGTTCACGCTTCGGCGTGTTCGACCAGCACGGCAACGTGGCGGAGATCATGACGCGCTTCGAGCCGGCGGACCGCGAGGTGAAGACGCAGCTCAAGGGGAGCGCCTTCTTCTACGTCGACGTCGCGAAGCGACCGCAGGATCCCGGCGGCTACTGGACGAAGTACCCCGACCACTGCAACTTCGACCCGCGCTGGCACGTCGAGAAGCTCGAGACGTCGCAGCACATGAACTACCACCTGGGCTTCCGCTGCTGCCGGAGCCTATCGATGCTTGCCGCGGAGTCCCTCCCCGGGGACGTCCTCAGCGAGTATCGACCCTGAGGTCAGTGCGAGAGAAATCGACGCAGCGCCTCGTCGGCGAGCACGAGGGTGAAGAAGGCGACGCTGACCCAGGCGTTCACATCGAAGAAGGCGCGATCGATCGCGGCCAGACCGCGGCGGTGCACGATGGTGTGCTCGTAGGAGAGCAGCACGGCGACGACGGCGACCGCGACCGCGTACGCGAGACCTCGGTGGAGCGCGAGCCCACAGCCGACGAGCGCCGCCACCGTGACGACGTGCGCGCCGGCGCTCAGTGCGAGCGCGCGGCGTGCCCCGAAGCGAGCGGGGATGGAGTGCAGGCCGGCGTCGCGATCGAACTGCTCGTCCTGCAGCGAGTAGAGCACGTCGAACCCGAGCAGCCATGAGGCGACAGCCGCCATGAGCAGAACGATCCCGGCGCCGGGTCGGGCTCCCAT
>Ga0335069_10003450_pt1 | contig 23883 bp, 39 predicted proteins | sample Lox_Sample_11_FD_206714 | JGI IMG/M metagenome (GOLD analysis project Ga0335069, IMG submission 206714) | Soil microbial communities from Loxahatchee National Wildlife Refuge, Florida, United States - Lox_Sample_1.1 | ecosystem: Environmental > Terrestrial > Soil > Wetlands | place: USA... | reverse complement strand
TATCTTCTCAGCGATAAAGCTGTGCTCTTATTCCCTATCGTGCAGAAAAACAAACAGTGAACGATCGGATCGTATTTACGGCGAAGGGTGGCACGCGGTTCTGTGTGAATCTCGACGAGCCGGATCCGTGCCTCGAGATCACGCTGGTGGGCCAATACGCCGCCGAATCGGTGATCGCCAATCCCCGGCCGGATCTCGCGACGCTGACGGTGCGCTGCCCCATCCCCGACATGCAGGAATTCCTCGATTACCTGCAACGCGAGACCACGCTGGCTGTCGCCGGCGCGATCGGCCGCTTCCTGTCAAAGGTGGTGTCATGACCGAGACGGAACTGATGCAGTCGATCAAGGCAAAGTATGGCGCGGCGATCGCCGCGGCGGTGGCGGGCGGCGCATCGGCGATGCCGGCGTCGAGCGTGCCGCCCAGTTTTCTGGCGGCCCTGATCGCGAACGAATCCGGCGGGGATGCCAATGCGAGACGATTCGAGCCGGGAGTGCTATCGGCTCTCTGGCAGGTATTATTGGGACGAAAAGCGGCTTACGGCAGCATCGGCGCTCGGGATCTCATTCAATTCCTTACTGGCGGCGCGGCGGCGTCGATGGTCGCTGCGCAGTCCTTACCCGCCGACGCCTTTCAGCGGCTCGACGCTCTGGCAACTTCTTGGGGCCTCACCCAGATCATGGGATATGAGGTTTTGATGTTGCAGTACAGTGCCATTTTTTCGGCGGTCGTGCGCGGCACCGTATCTCTGAAGGATACCGATCTATCGTTGAGACTGACGATCAAGATGCTGGCCGATTTCGCGCAGCGCTGGAACTTGAGTCTCTCGACCGACGCCGATCGCCTGTTCGATTGCTGGAACACGGGCCGGCCGCACGCCGTCACCGCGGATCCGAATTACATCCCCCAGGGCCTCGCCCGCATGAAGATCTACGAGGCTCTGCCGTGAGAAAATTGTACGCCGTCGACGCCGAGCACTATCGAAAGGTAAATGCTTGGCTTAATGCTCCGCGTACAGATGACTTGCCGGTCCACCTGATGACGCCTATGTTTCGAGCGTTACAACTTTCAGCCGAAATATCTGACTTCATGAAACGCAATCGAATTTCGCGTGGCGAAGTCGGCATGATTTGTCACCGGAATCGGCGGATGTATTTGCAATGGGCGAAGGCGCTTCCTAAGAATCTTCCCGATGCAGGACAGTTGTGATCGTCAAGGAATTCAAGATCGTGAGCGGGGGCAAATGCCCGGTGTGCCGCGCGCCGGTGAATATGGATGTGCATTCGATCTGCGTCGTCGATCTCGACGACATGATCCGCCGCGGCGAGGCCGAACTGGTCAACTGGACCGATCCCCTGCCGGGCCAGTTCCGCGGGCTGCGCAAGGCGATTTTCGTGCAACTGGCGCGCGGCGACGTCTACGTCGACCAGCCCGGCCACCGCACCCGCAACCATTCCGACCGCGAAGACGAAACGGTGTATTGATGCTTCGACGCGCATTAATACGATCGGGCAGACGGATGATTGAACTACGTGTAACTGGCTACGATCCAGGGGTGTCGCAAGAAATCGCTAGAGCGACGGAGGACAGTCCCAGCAGTCAGCTCTGGAGAAATGCGATCGCTTACTGTGAAAACGAACTGAAACGAACGGACAACCGGCGACGAAAGCAGCAACTGAAAGCTGCTATTTGGTGTTTCAGAGCAAATTTAGAGAGAAAGTCACTCTGGCCTGGGAGAACCGACTGATGGGAAAGAATCCATTTACGAAGGCGCAGCAGATCGCGGGGCTGAAAAAATCGATCGCCAACCCGAAGACGCCGAAGGCATTTTTACCCAGCATGCGCAAGCGGCTGGCCAAACTGACACGAAAGAAGGGATAACGAATGAAACAAGTGTTTTGCGCCGGCTTGCTGGCGGCGATGCTTAGCATCGGGGGATGCGCGGCGCGACCGTTGCACCCCGGCGCGGCGAATCAATTCGACAGCACTACCTATGACACGCTGATCACCGCGAAAAGCGTGATCGACACCACAAAAACCGATCTCGCCAACAATGCGTTTCCGGCTGCAGTCGCCGGCAACGTAAAAACCGCAGTCAACGACCTCATCACGGCGTACAATGCGCTCGATACCGCCTATAAGGCTTACCATCAGGCCGCGCTTTCGGGCACGGCGACGCAGGCGCAAACCGATGCGGTGAATGCAGCGGCGGCCAAGGTCAATACCGCGACGCAGGCGCTGACCAGCGCGAAGGGAGCGAAATGAGCACGAATCTCACACCCGCGGCACCCGCGAATGCATCCAAGCTGCAGAATCTGGAAAACATCATCATCGCCGCGTTGCAGGGGTTGCAACTTGTTCCGGGCCTGACCGGCGCAACGGCTTCGGTGCTTGCCGTCTTTGCCGGCATCCTCGTGAACGCCCAGTCGGCGTATGCCGCCGAAGCGGGCCAGCCGATCGATCTGACGAAGATCCCGCTCGAAACGCCGGTTTCCTGATTTTGATTTTCGCTGGCGGACACGGTTCGACGCGCGACCGTGGCGACATGGTGGAAGTTTTCGGGCACGCCCGTAAGCGAATCCTTTGAGGCGCCATGAACGAAGATCGATTCCCTTCCAACTTTGCCGACCGCTTCGAAGGTGGCGACCGCCACCACGAACATCGGCGTCATCACGGCAAGCCGACGCGGCTCGTCGTGTTTTTCCTCGAGGCGCCGACGGTGCCGCAGGAGATCGACGAGCAGCTTGGCATTCTTGATCACGAAATATTTCGCATCGTCGAACGCACTCTGCTGCTATTGGGTCCGGGGATATCCGGGCGGGAAAAACATTTTTTTAGTGAACGTATTCGAGTCGTCACAAGTTTGATCAAAGCCATTCGAGGGGAGGTGATTTCCATGACAACTACACCGATTCAGCCGCCGTCAGGCGCCGTCACGCAGCTCGTGATCGGCGATCCGGTCGGCATCCTGGTCGCAGTGCTCGAGGCCGACGACAGCGGAACGACTTTCTTTCCGCCGGTCGGTCCGCTGCAGTTCGCCGTGGAGGATCCGTCCAACACCGTGAAACAGGGCGTGGCCGCCGACGGCGTCACCCCCACATTTCTCGATAACGGCACGGGCAACACCGGCAGCGTCAGCGTCACGGTTACCGACCAGGGCAACAATCTCGTCGGCCAGGCTTCGTTTGCCGTGGTCGCGGCAACACCGCCGCCGCCGCAAGCGACGCAGCTCGGAGTCTTCTTCGTTCCGAACGCGCCCGCCGCATCTGCAACCGGAGACGCGGGAGGCGCAACCGGAGACGCCGCCGCCGCGGCAAAAGCCGCCGGCGTGGCCACCACCGCCGACCCTCACAATCCGCCAAAGTGAGGGCCGCGCCGATGTATACTCGGCGCTAACCACCCAGGGCCGCACCCTCAGCGGCCCTTCTCGAAAGCAGCGAGCCGAAAGGCGCACAGACTCCGTCTCTGTGCGCCTTTTGTTTTCTGTTCCGGATTTTCAGCGGCGGGTGCGGGGATGCGTGGGCGGCACAAGGCGCAGCGTCACCGGCGCGGGAAGATGCACGATGCGGATCCCGCGCGGCGCCACAGGCCGCGAACCGAGCTGCGGCAAGCGCAGGCGCGTCCGCGGCAGCGGGCTGGGCTGTTGTATATTGGCGATCGGCGGACGATCGGCCAGCTTCACCGGCGGGATGAGAAACGCCGTGCCGATGCGCGTGATCTTTTCCTGCACCGGACCGACTTTCGCAACCGGCGCGTCGATCTTGGCGGCGGGCTTGTCCTGCGCGGCGGCGTCGGCGGCAATGCACAGTGTCAATAAAGTGGCGGCAATGATTTTCATGTTCGGCTTCTTTCCGGCATCGTGACGATGCCCCTCAGACACGCCAAGGATGCCGCCGGGCGCCGCCGGCGCGAATAGCGCATCGGTACCACCGCGCCAAACGCGCGGCCAGTGCCCCCACCTGTCCACAAAAGCTGTCCCGAAGGCCAGTGTGGACCCGGAAACGGGGGATCGCTTGCCAGCGGCCGCCCTATTTGCGGCGTTGGGGGTTTTAGAGGGGTAGAACGACGATTACCAGAGACGTTTGATGGGCGAACTGTTTGCCGCCGCCTTGTTCAGCCACACGACTTCGGTGCGGGATTCGCCGCCCTTGTTGGTTCCGCAGAAATGCCCGCTTCGCCATTCCGTCGGCGTCCAGTCGGCATAGAGTTTTTCATAGAGCTCACCCGGATAGCTGGAAATGATGACCATGCCTTTCATCCGATGCAGAAGATCGCTTAACGCTTCGTGATCGGCGTCGGTCATTTCAAATTTATAGCGGTGCTCCGGGGTCGTGCCGTTGCCGGCTGCGCGCACCGCCATCGGATACGGCGGATCCACATAATGCAACGCCTGATCGTTGTCCATCTTGGAAAGGATTGTCGAAGCGTCGCGATTTTCAATCACGACGCCCTGTAGGCGTTCGCAAAACGCGGGCACATATTCAACATAGTTCTTCCAATCGCCGGCGGGCGTCGTCCCTGACCGATTGGAATTCCAGCGGAATCCCGTCGACATCACGGAACTGAGGCGCGTATTAAAACCGGCGCGGCTGGCTTTCATGCGCGAGATCGAGTCGCTGCCGAATCCCATGAAGGAACGGATAATCGTCCGCCTGGCGCGCTCGATATCGCTTTGCGCCTGTTCGTAACTGATTTCGAACTCTTCGCGAGCAAACGGCGTGAGCCGCAGCAATTCCTCAAGGCGCTTCGCCTTTCGCCGATTCTGCAGAACGCGGAAAACATTCACGACCTCGCCATCGAGATCGTTGTAGATTTCGGCATAGCTGCGCGGCTTTTGCATCAGCACACTTCCGCCGCCGCCGAATACTTCCGTGTATGTCCGATGTGGCGGAAAAATCGTCAGCAGGCGCGGAGCAAGGCGGAATTTTCCGCCATGATAACGCAGCACGGGGCGCTTCATCGGCCTTTGAGCAGAGACAAAACGCTGGTGTGGTGGCGGCGCAGGATGCTGGCGATCATCACCGAAGAGTAGCCGGCGCGCATGGCGAGCCGGGCGAAGCGGCGGCGCACCGCGACCAGCGGCCGCGCATTGCCGCCGCGGACAACCTGGCCGACGCTGATCTCGGCATCAAAACAGACTTCGTTCAGAAGTTCCTCGAGGTATTCCATGCCTTCGCGATATTTCGGATGAGGCGCGCCGGCCGTGTGCACGGGCTTCGGCTTGCCGGCCGGCAGCGCGACCGGTTCGGGCTTGCGCGCCGGCGGCCGCAGATGCCGCACCTCGACACCCAGGATTTTTACCGTTTGCGGCTTCATTCGAAGAGCCTCGGATTCTGGGCGGCTTTCGCGGCTTTGTCGCGGCGCTTTTGCTGGTCGCGCGATAATTGCAGCGCCGGATGATCTCTGTCGATGCACGGGCCGAGGCGGCCGCCGCCTTTTGCCGGCGGCACCGGATGATTGACGCGATGCAGCGTCTCGCGCCGGCAACGCGGGCACCACGCCATCGCCTCGGTCTGTCCGCGCGGATAATGCTCACCCATCAGGATCCCCCACAGCCTTCGCATGCTTTACGCTCGACATCGTGCGGCGATCGTAGTCCCAGAAAATGATGTGTCCCGAAAATGGCAACCGCCCATCCCAGAATCGGAAAAACTCCGCATAGTTTTCGAAGCCGTCGCGCTGCGCCAGCAGTTCGCGCTCTGCCGGATCCAACTCGACGCCGGCGACATGAACGTCGCCGCCGAAATTGATGCGAATCGGCCGCACCTCCGTGCATGGCACGCGGAAAATCAGCCGCATGTTGCGCTGCCGAACTTTCGCATAAAGATGCAGCCAATCGCCTCGCTTGATCTGTCGGTCGCGGCGAAACGCCCGGATCGTATGGCGTTTCTCTCCGCGCAGGATCTTGTCGACGAACTGATCTTTGAATCCCAGTAGAGGCATGATGCTATTTCGAGAGAATGCCGACGGCGTAGCCGAGGATAAAACCTCCGGTGAGGCACACGGCGGCCAGCAGGAACAATCCAATCCGGATTTCGACCGAAGTGGTCACGGAACGAGGATTGTGCCGCCGCCGACGGCGCCGTGGCCCATTGAACCGCCAGCGCTGCCGCTGTGCGAGCTCTGGCCGCAGGTGCAGCCCGTTTTCGTTTCCGCGACAGGCTTCGAAGACGTCACCGTCGTGTATGTGGTGGTTGTCGTGCCCGTGCGCGACATCACCGTAGCCATCGTGATGCCCGCCAGCAGCATCGCCACCGCACGCATGCGCCCCGGACGCCGCCGCGCTTCCCGCACTTCATGGATCGGATTCGTCATTTGAGTCGTCTCCTTTTTTCTTGTGTTCTACTTTGGGGCCCGTTTAAAACATCCCCGGCGACCTGGAACCGGGGAATCTTTTTTGCCGTCAGGCTAAACTGTCAATCGCTTTTTCCACGGCGCGGATCTGGGCCACCAGGCGATCACGCAGGCCGGCGGCGACGTCGGCCCTTTTTACCGCGTCTTCGTATTTTCGCATCAGCGTTTCGTGGCGCAGGCGCAGATCGGCCAAGAGATAATCGCGTGTTGGCTGGCGTGACGGGGGAATGCCCGTCGCCGGGATCCGCGGCGACCGCAGCCGGCGCCGCGCTGGCGTTTGTACGCGGGACAAGGGCCGACTTTTCAATGATGTCGTGCTCATTCGGTTTGCTCTTTTCTCGCGGGGAAACCGTTACCGAAACATAGCCATCGCCCGCCCACAGCGGTGCAAGGCGCGTCAACGTCGGTTTGGCGTGCGCTCGCAGGATTTCTTTGTATTGCAGTGCGGTTTCGCGGGAGGCGCCTAACAATGGACGTTCAGCGGTGACGATCTGACGGATTTCCTCGAGGCGCAGGATGTCTCGCGAGGTAAACCCGTCGCCGTGGCGTTCGCGTTCGCAGAAATCCCACAGCTCGACGATCGCGTGGCGTAGCGTGTCAAGCATGATCAGCCGTTGCGCGAATGTCTCTATCGAAATCGGCGTCTCCGGAAAAGTTTCGTTCATGCCTTCACCACGTTGACCTTCATCGAAGGGACGGCCTGGAATCCATCGCTTTCGCGCGTCAGAAAACCCCATTCGGCGATCTGGCCGAGCGGCTTGATCAGCGCGGCGTTGCTCGCTTTCGGTTCAAACCATCCGCGACGCTTGAATTCGCGCGTGATGTCGCCGGCATCGCGCGGCGCATCGAAGAATTTTTCGTGGATCAGCAGACCGAGGCGCCCCTGCGTGGAAGTATCGGCGATTGAGATCGTGCGCCGCGTGATTTCGACCTGCAATTCCGGCCGGTCGACGATCAGCTTCAGGATCGCGGGCTTTTCCTGCGCCGCACGCGTCGTTACATAATGGTAGATGTCGTTATAACTGGGCACGCCGCCGTTTGGGAAATCCGTCGCGCCGGCGGGTGCGGGCTTTACTTGAAGCCCGCCCGATGAACGTGAAGGAATCGCGGCGGCGGGCGCGGGGGTCGACGTTCCCGCGCCATTGCCGCCGTTGGGTTCCTGGCCCGGCACTGGGCGCGCCGGGGTGAAGTCAGGAACATCTTTCGCCAGCAATTCCTCGAGGCGCTTGGCGATTTTGTCGTGCGCATCGCGGAGCTGTTCGAATTCGATCTTTAGCTGGTCGTATTTCTCTTTCCACATTTCGTCGGCTCCTTCGCCTTCATCCCCATCGCTTCCAAGTGAATCTGGTGCGGACCGAGCGCATTCGGATTCGTTTTCAGGATCATCCACAAGCCCGCCGCCGCTTTCTTCGACAATGGAATGATCACCGCATTCGAGATCGCCCACGGCAACGGCAGCGGCTTCCTCTTCGGTCGCGTCGGCCCGATCGGATCCCCCGCCTTGTTCATCGTCATTCTTTTCATCCAGCGTCCTCACGATTTGCTTCCAACTGTCGGCGGATTCTTCGCCGCGGGCGATGGCGCGGGCCTGTTCGGCCTCCATCCCCGCCGGGCGGACGTAGGTTTTCACCAGCGTGTCGCCATAAGCGACGTAAAACTGCCCTTTCGACAGGCGCGTGATGTCGGTGGCGGTCGGCTTGGGCACCGCGGGCATGCTGTCGAGCGTGTTGGAGACTTCGTTTCTTTCCCGTTGAACCCCGAACAGCCACACCGACACGCTGCGCAGGATCATCTTGTCGACGCCGCGCAGATCCTGGCTGTCGATCCAGACGAAATTCGAGATCGCTGCGCCTTCGCGGATCAGCCGTTCGGCAGCGCGCTTGACGGCCGACGATCGGCCTTCGGGGATGAACTTCCACGCTTCGGGGATGATCACGATCGTGCGGCGTTCGCGCTGGTGCACCCAATCGATCACGCTGGCAATCACCAGCGCCTGCAGACCCGGACTCAGCGACGTCAGATCCATCACATTGATGCCGTCGCGGATTTTCAGGCTGTCGGCAAAGCCTGCGGCGGCGATTTCGGGCAGGATGCGCTTTAAATGTTCTTCGATCTGCATCGCGGTCGCTTCTTCGCGCCCGCGCAGATGCGGCATGGCCGTACGCAGATTCTGCATCACCGCCTCGAGGGTGCGCGCCGCCTTCCAGCCATAGACGGTGGTGGCCTTTTTGCCGCTGCCGCGCACCTTACCGTATTCGCGGCACAGCTTAAGCACCAGCGATTGCGCATCGAACGAAAGTTTCACCTCGAGCATGCCTTCAATCGCCGCGACGACATAGCGATAGAATTCATCGCCTTTCGCTTCGCGGAAAAACGGCTGGATCGGGCGCGACAGGCGGAACGATTGTTCGCCGCGTTTGGTAAGAAAGGCCACGGCGCGCAGGCCGCTGCGCGTGATCATTGCTTCCTGCGTGGTGGTTTTGCCCGATTCCTGGGTCTGGCCAAGCACCGCGGTATGCTTGAGCGGTACGGTGACGTCGCGCCCGGCGCGGCGCGGATCTTCGGTGTTGACTTCGTAGCCGACGAGGATCTGCGTCACGAATCTTTTTCCTTTTGCGCAAACTTCATTTTGAACAGGGCCGCGAGCGCGGCGACCGGCCAGACGATCAGAGAAATCACCAGCATCATCCAGCGGATCTGCCGCAACGTGACCGCGCTCGACATCCGCCCGTAGGGGACGTGCTTTTTCATCTGTTCGCGGTCGATGCTGACAAACGTGGCGATGCCGACCGCAACCCAGATGAGGATCACGCACCCGCGAATGATCAGAATCGTCGTCACGGGCACCCCGCCGCGCAGGAATCGTCACGCGGATCGCAGCCCGGATCCGCAGCGGGATACAGCTTCGCCGCGATCCCGGCCAGCACCACCGCCAGCAGAAAGATCACAATCGCCCGCAGGATGATCGCCCGCGTCATTCCGTCGGCCTCGCGTCGCGCCATTTGCGCCACGCGTACACACGGTCATCGGCCTCGATCGGCGACGAGACCGCCATCTTTGTCGAAGCGCAGAATGTACTGGAATCTGTCTCTTTTAAGAATGCTTCGTGCTCATCGTCGCATTCGACGGCGTGAAACTCGGTGACTTTGAGGATCACATATTTCGTCATGGCTGGCCGTAGGCTTTCGCGGGGAACGGGCCGGCATGGTTGCCGGCGGCGTCGACCCAGATAAATTGATCCTGCGGCGATGGCGCGCCGTAGAGAATCGGCGTCACCTTGCCGGGGATGTACCAGCGCGGCCGCATGTTGCCCATCGCGGGGATCGCGATGTTTTTGCCGGCGATGATCAGCGCGGCCTGCGCCACGGTCTGCAGTGAACTGGGCGGCGGCGGTTCGTAAAGCACGGTCGCGACGTTGGCGTTTTCGTAGGCCGCGCGCACCGCCGGCGCATTCGCGGCGATCAGTTCGCCGGCTTGCCGCGCCAGTCTTTCTTTGTCGGCGGTCAATGCGGCTTTCTCTTTTTCGACGCGAGCGAGCTCGGTGGTCAATTCGTCGATGTGCATATCTCGCGACGTGGAAGATTTTGACGCCGTGCAGGCCAGCAGCTTTTCGCCGAGGTCGCTGGCGCGATATTCCGCGCTTTCGGCCGCGGCTTTCAGCCGGTCGGCGCTGGGCGCGATCACGCCGTAAGCCGCCAGCGCGCCGATGCAGAACCCGACAAGCACACCGCCGACGTGGGAAAACAGCGATTCGCGATTCATGATGTCTTCCCTCCGGTGAGATTTCTCCCCTTCGCCATCCGCGACGCATCGTTGAATTTATAGTGGCCGCGGCCGCAATCGCAGACAATGCACCAGCGGCCGCCGCCGGGATCGCTGCCGCCGCGCCCTTCGTTCGGCGTCCAGACGGCTGCTGGCTGATCAATCGCATTCGATGTGAATGATAAAAGCCGTCCACACCAGCAGCCGAACGTTTCTTGATGCGGGGGCCAATGCGTCCACGTCGTCATCTGGCGCACGTCGCCGCGCGGCTTGTTCGGCTCCATTGCGCGGATCGAAGACGAGGCCCACAGACCCAGCAGCAGCGCGACCATCGCGATCGACAGCAGCAGCACGGCAAGGCGATCGTGCGTGCGAAAAAGGGCCGTCGCGCCGCCGGCAAACGTGCCGAGAAACAGATACAGCGCGACATCTTTCGCGATCTCGAGCCGCTTTTCGCGGTCGGCGCTCCACGGGTTAGTTCTTTGTCGGCGCATCGTTCTCCTCAGGTTTCGGCGGCGGCACCAGACGCAGGCCGCGCATTGCTTCACGCCGCAAGGCTTCGCGGCGCATCGCTTCGTCAAAGGCGCGGGCGGCGGGGCCGCGCTGCCACCAGACATCGACCGCCGCGATCACCAGGATCGTGATGAACACGCCGATCAAGGCTTGCCACAGGGGCACCGTCATCGTCGCAAACATTGCCACGCCGCACCTCCCGCGAAAGTGTGAACAACCTAGCCGAGGGGCCCGCCGGGGACATGAAGATTGCTTTTCTTACCGCCTGCAGCGGCGGTCGTCGGTATCATCACAGGCAGCAACTGCGCCAGGATGATGTGCTTGCAAGCCGTGCACCAGATCACCGCAAAGATCACCGGAAGATCCGGACGAATCGGCCCGATGGAATGGCTGTAGGCCAACGTTTCGCCGCAGTTCGAACACACCGCCATATCGGGCGGCTCGACGAATGTTTTGCAGCCGCAGATTTCAATATCCGGCCCTCTCGCGCCAGGTGGAGAGACGATCACCGGGCAGGGATTCGTTACGCGATGATCGTGGCCGCAGTTTGCGCATTTCATCGGGCGTACTCCATCTCGCGCTCGCCGGCCAGCCGCGCTTCGACGCGGCGGCGCATGTCGGCATCGAATTCCGCCGCGGTCATCCGCCGTTTGCGCCGAGGTTTTAACTGGCGGCGCGGAGGAAACTCCGCGCCCTCGAGTGCCAGACGGTTACCCGTTTTATCGGCGGCGCAATGCACTTGGCCGTCGAGCTCTTGTTTAATCTGCGGCACTTGGGGCGCAGATTCACGGACGGCGACTTCCCATCCATGCACAAACTCATCGGCGCAATCGAGCAGCCGGCGCAGGCAGCGGATCAGCCATCTTTCGGCGGCGCGGAAACGTTGCAGTTCACGCATGAGACACCTCGGCCAGCGCCCGCCCGCGGGATCCCGCGCGGCGGGCATCGTAAATCTCATGGCGGTCGCGCACTTCGCGCAGCGCGCGGATGATCGGCATACTGTAGCGCGCGGCGTGCGCGGCGACTTCGTCTTTACATGCGCAGCAGATTTTGTCGTCGATGAGTTGCGGCACCTTCGCGACGTCGACGACGATGCGGGGAAGGCCGCAGACGGTGCACGTCGCCGGACCGAGGAATTCCTCCATCAGCAGCTCACCATCGCGGCGGCGCTGGATAGCGCGCTGTCGGTTCCACCGCTCGAGCAGCGCGTTCATGACTGGGCCGCCTTACCGGCAACACCCGCCACAATGTCGCTGTACTCGGCCAGGCGCTGCCCGGCGATGGCCTTTTCTTCCGCCGTCGCCCGCGGGTTGCGCAGGATGCCGCGATAGCGGTCGATTTCGTGCGCGACTTCGCCGGCGCGGAATTCCGGGCCAAGATCCTTGGCCGGCGCGCTAAGAATCTGCACCTTTTCGCTCGGTTTATAGTCCTGCATTGGCGTCGTCTCCCTCAGAAACGGCACTCTTGATTTTCATCACGCCGGCGATCGTGACGAGATTTCTTTCGATCCAGTTCACGATGTGGCCGTGATTCAGTTCCCACACCGGGCGCCCGTCAATCGCCCGCTTCAACACCTGCCACGTAAAGGGATTTTCCATCGTCGCGTTTAATTCCGCGAAGGTTTGGCGTTCCGCGCGGCGGTAACTTTCGAGCTGTTCGATCTGCTCGGCGGTCAACGTTCGCGATGGGCGTCCCTGTCTCATATAATCACTATAGGTATGATAGGTGAGTATGTCAAGTGGTATTTTATAGGCGCACAGCCTGTTTCCCATTAAAAACTCTATAACTCCTGTATTATGTGCCGTGTGCGCGGCTGTGCGGTTTTTTGTGCGGTGTCGTAAACGCCACTATTGAAAATACACGCCTTACCGAACGGGTATGTGCGCAAAATCCGACCTAGTTCGTGGTATGTCTATAGAAAGAAAGAATATAGTATTTTTTATGTGCGGTAGAGAGGTACTTCAAAAATCGTTATTGCGTTCATCTTTGTCAGATTCCTTACGACGGAGGCGTTCAATAAATTTTGGGGGTGTGTCACTCTCGCGCACATTTCGCTGTAACCTATTGATTCTAGGGAATATTCATTTATACATGCGCACATACAGCGCACATCGTGTAAGGCCACGTTTAGTGTTATCAATGACTTACGAAATTTCGACCGCACAAAAAGGGGGGGGGTACCGCACAAAAGCGCACAAAACGGCGTTTCGCGCACATGATACGGCCATCGAGGTGCCAGATAAAGGCGACAGTCACCTGATCTTGAGGAAAATTATTGTAGGTATACTACAGACCGCAGACGCCGAGGCATTCAGGAGCGAAGTTTATATTGCTTTGGTTGGCCCGAGGATCCGTCTTAGGCTCTAATTTGACAAGAGGAAGTGGTCTACAGGAACGGTGTACGTACATCGTTTGACGCTTATCCCGATTCGCGCAAGAGCCGGTTGTGCGTAACGCCGCATCAACTTCGACAGCGCGCCTCCAATCCTGTGGTACAGCTTTAATCTTTTCCCATTCAGCATCGCTATGGAAGGGGCAAAAAACACACGCTGATCGCGGAACTTCATGCGGGACTACAGTTCGAAGCCATACTTCGCACTGCGATCTAACAATGAACCGCTCGACTAAAGGGAAATGAAAATGGAGGTATTTAGGATGCCTTCGCGCAGAAATCCGTGCAGCTCGCCCTGATTCATTCAAGGATATACCAAAGTACTGATGTACGACGATGCCGCGCGGGACAGGCTGACCGGGAGATAAATTTAAGATATCTCGGCGAATCGCCTGGCCGATAACTTCAGTTTTGTATTCCTTAGAACATTGACGACGCGTGATACCTACCGTGTCTCCATCGGTCGTGAATGCTGGTATTGCAGTGAATCTCTGACCAGTGGAATTGCGACCATGCACTAAATCATCGCCTAATTTACCAACTGTTCGAATAAAGATCTTCGGGCCCTTCAGACTGATCAGCCATTGTAAATGGGAATAGACGGCGGCAGGTTCTTCTTGTGTGTCGGCAAATATAGCGGCGTCAATTTGCGGCGTAATCAGGCCACGTAAGAATTGCAGATACAAAAACGTACTTTGTACGCCCGCACCTAAGTTCAGAATATGGAATTCAGTTCGCATCGGGCGGATAATTTTCTTCACGGTAGCCGCGTTCGAATTTTTTCTTAAGGCGATAGACCTGGAAGCGATCGAGGCGTAGATCCTGCGCCACATCGTTAGGCTTCATGTCGGCGGCAAACATCTCGAAGGCGCGCTTCTCGATCAGTTCCCGCAGCGGACGAATGAGCCATTCGGCGCGTTCGTTGTCGGTGCGCAGGGTCACTTCAAACGGTTGCACCTGGATGCCCACGGCGGCCTTGCCGCGCACTTTTTCGAGGTGCACCTCGGCGCGCAGTTCGTCTTCGGGCGTGTAGCCATTGCCGTGTTTCAGGCTGATCACGACGTTTAAAACATCTTCTTTGACCGACGAGCCGCGCTGCGCGCCGCTCTTGCCGGCGTGGTGATTAAAGATCGTGGTCACGCCCTTACGCCGCAGCGAAAGCAGCCAGTCCTGCACCATGATCCAATCGCCGGTTTCGTCTTCCTGCGACACGGGGCAAAGGCTGGCCAGATTGTCGAGCCACAGCACGACGCCCGGCGCGAGGTGTTCTTCGATCGCGGCCTGGCCTTCGCGCGTGTTGATCTTGGGCATGAAATGCTCTTTGCACAGGTCGGGCGTGATCAGGCGGAAAAATCCTTTTTCGGGGACGCCGTCGGCGGCGTGTCCGCCGGCGATCTCGCGCATGCGCAGTTGCATCGTCTGGATATCCATTTCGCCGTCGACATAGACGACCGGGCGTTTTTTCGGAATATCCCACATGAAACACTTGGGCGCGCCGATCGCGATGCAGTAGGCCGCCTCGAGCGAGAAGAATGTTTTGCCGCCGCCGCGCGTCGCGTACAGCATGCCGATGCCTTTGACGGGCAGGATCGGATAGAGCACGAATTCCTGGGGCGTGACGTCGAGCATCACGACGTCGGTTAGTTCGTGGGCAGGAAGGGAATTACGCAACTTGCCGGTGATCAGTTTGCGCGTGAAGAAATCGAGCTGCGCGGCGAGATCTTCCGATTTCGTATACGGATCGTGGGCATCCTGTTGGATCTGGTACGTCGTGCGGATGATCTGCCGGCGGCGCGATTGTTCGCGGATGATTTCGACATACTGGCCGACATTTTGCATGCGGTGCAGCCCGTCGAGCAACGAAGCGATCAGCGGGCCCATCAGATTGCTCGCCGCGCCGTCGGCTGTCAGGCGATCGAGCAGGGTCACGCTGTCGATCGGCGTGCCCTCTTCGGCCATCATCGTCATCGCCAGAAAGATGCGGCTGTGTTCTTTGAGCGCGAAGTCGGAAGGGTCCAGCGCTTCGCGCGCGGCCTGCAGCGCGTCGTTGTTCAAAAGGATGGCGCCGAGCACCGATCGTTCGGCGTCTTTATTCCAGGGAAGTTCGCGTTCGATCTCGGCGGGAAGCGGCTTCCCGCGCCTGAAAGGGACAGTTGACATTGTTGGCGGCTTCGGGCGGGGAAGCGAAAGGGGTGATCGAAGCCGCCAAGCAACGATCACCCCGGATTCGTTTCACGAACGCCGTTGCGGGCGAAAGGATATCAGTAGCCTCTCAGGCGTCGTCAAGTGTTTCTTGTAGATGCCGGGCGAAGGGGATTCGAAAAGGTTACCTGCGGTTGTGAGAATCCTGTGGTTTTTGTGGAAATCTTTTTATCGCGGCCAGTAACCGATCGTGGCTAGGCGGACGCGGAATTCGCCGCGCGGATGCAGCGCGAGACACATGCGCGGGCCGGGCTTGTGGGATTCACAGAAACCTTTGTCGTTCAGCTTATACATCGCGGGCTTGCCGCAGATCTTGCCGCTGGCAAGCATTTCGCCACACGTTTTCGGCTCCGGCCTCGGACTCATAATTTTATTTAGGGAAATGGGCGATACGATCCCTAAGAATTTCGGCGTATTCATCCATGATACTGAGTTGTCGACCTAGGCGATATTGCTCGTCAATCGGCAGACTCTTCACCATCTCGCCTTTAAGAAATGAGCGTAATTTATTCCGTTTAAGATCTAATTCTTTCACTTCCGTCAATACACGTTCTTGGTGCGGTTGCATTTGTCCACCTCGAATTCAAGAAGCCGGCGGGGGTTCAGGCGTCAGCAAGAGGCCGCTATCGGGCTGCGCTGCGGCTGCGGGTGCCGGCTCGGCGAAGAGCGCGACAAACGCGACGATAAACCGTTCGCGTCGCGCGGGATCGTTGACTTTCTGTAGGATCGTGCGATTCGCGAAAACCCAGCGCAGCGCGGCTTCGTTGGTGAGTTGCGCCAACACATGCGGCGCCGCGGTCTGTAGAAACGTTGCCGCATCGCTGGCCGCCTGTTCGGGCGTGAGCTCAGGATTGTTGATCAGGTCGACGACTTTCGCCTCGAGCCATTCGAGATTCGGTGCCATCATGTCTCCCCCTTGTGGCGGCGGCGCGGCGGCCGGCGCGGGCGCCGCATCGCTCGGTTTTTCCACGCCTGCGACAACTGGCAGTGCCGGATTCACCGGGCCGGGCATCGGCGTCACGTTGCTGCGTGTGTCGTCGGCATTCGCGCGTATAGGTTGCGGTTGCACGTCGATCGTGCGCCCGCCGTTGGGATGCACCGGCCGCGGCGGGAGTTGCGACGCGGCGTAACCCGCGGTGATCGCCTGGGCAATCGGCGCCAGCGCCGGGCCGATCGCGCGGATCGCTTCCACACCCCAGCTCGTATTTCCGCTCGCCTGCGGCATCACTTCTTTCAACGCCGTGGCCATTTTCGCGAACGCTTCGATGGGATCCGCCGGGTTCATCATCTTGGCGATCGCCGCCGCCATGAACTGTTTCATCAGGTCATCCATCGGGTTCGGCGGCGCCGCGCCGCCCGTTGGTGCTAGCGTGCTGCGGACGGCATCGACGCCGCCGCGAAAAACTTCCGCTTGCAGGTTCAACGCTCCACGAAGTCCTTCGTCGACGATTGGCCGCGTATCGCTGCGCATCAAAAATCGTTCGAACATCTCATTCTGTTTTTGCATCTGTTGCAGGAGCAATCCGAGTTCGCTATTCGGTTGTACCCCGGCGGCGGTTGTCGCGGGCCGAACCTCGGCCACGTCTTTGGGTTTTCCTGCGACACGAAATAGCTCATCGTAGCGAAGTTGTCCGTCGACGTTGGTCATCAGCCGGTAATGTCCACCGCCGAAGGTGCGGATGATGAATGCTTGCGTCATAGGGCATTCGAAGACGTCGATCGCTTCGAGATTCGGCTTGCGTGGTGATCCTTCCGGATCAATCAGGCGGTATAGATTCGTCTTCACGCGATGCTGTGAGCAAAAATTGTCGTCGATCGATTCCATCCACGACCAGAATTCCGGATGTTCTTTGCGTGCGCCCGATTCCGGCGTATTTGCGGGCAAAACTTCGGTAAGTGTCGTTTCTTTGATGGTTTGACCTGGCGCGGGGGTGATGCGAGCCGGCATGGCGTCTCCTGTGGGCGTCTGTAGAGACGCTTATAAGGCGGTATACAGCATTATCCTAAGCCTAGTCAATCGAATACGGTATGAGTAGAGTACGCTCAACATTGACATCGCCCGTTTGAGTGCCGCACAGTCAGCGCGTGCGGACTCTTTACGGAGTGCCCCAGCAACTCGGTGCGTTTGCCGGTTCCACGCCGCTGCTCGGCGGCGATGCCGGCACGGCGCAGACCGTTTCTCTTGCGAAAAAACTTGTCGACGCCGCGGTAAAAGATCCCGCCGTGAACGCGCTGGCGATCGCCATCGTCCGTCCCACGCCGAACTACGACAATCTTTCGAAAGCGCAGGCATTTTTCGACTGGACGCAGGAAAATGTCCGCTACGTGCCCGATCCTGTCGGCCCGTACGGCGCGAAAGAGACGCTGCGGCCGATGCGCGACCTGATGGTGCTGCTGGCCGGCGACTGCGACGACATCAACATGGTTTTTCTTCCCGCTCTGCTGGGTTCGGTGGGAATTTCCTCACGCGTCGTCACCATCAAAGCCGATCCTGAAGTGCCCCACGAATACAGTCATGTCTACTGCGAAGCGCTGATCGATGGCGTGTGGATCCCGATGGATTGCGCGCGGCCGAATGCGATTTTTGGCGAAGAGCCGCCGCGCTATTGGGCGCGCAAAGAATGGCCGATGGCCGACGCGCCGATTACGCTGATGGGAATGGCGTGCGCTTCAAGCGCACGGAATAACGATGACGGGAGTTGTGGCTGCGGATGCGCATCGCGCGGCCTCTCTGGCTACGTGATCGACATGCCGGGCGGCATGGGACGCCTCGGCGACGACAGCACCACCGCGCAGGACATCACGGCGGCGACTTCGGGCGCCGCCGCTGTCATTTCCGCCGCGAATCAGAATCCGTACAGCTATCTCTACACGCTGAACACGCCTTCGGCGCCGAGCATGACCGCGCCGCAGCTCGGCTACGGCGTGCCGGGCATCGGCGCTTCAGTACAATTTTCCAGTTATCTGCCGCTGATCATTGGCGGGCTTGTTTTGCTGGCTTTGGTAGGGGGTGGACGCCGGTAAGGCGTCCCGATCATGAGCATCGCGATCGTCAACACGAAAAATACGATGGGCGTGCGCACGCTGGGGGGATATCCGCTGGTGTCGGTGGCGCGCGGCCCGGCCGAACCGGGGCCACGCTTGGCGAATCATCCGGTGCGCGGCATTGCAGGTCACGGCATGGGCGCCGCACAGGATTTTATGGTCGCTTCGGCTTCGCGGCCGGTCAGCGATCTGGTGCACTATCGCGCGCCGGCAATGCCGTACCAGACCGGCAACCCGCAAAACACCAGCACGCCGCCGCAGAATCCGACGGGCTCGGCGGTCAGTTCGTACACGGAACTTTCGGCGGCGGTGAATCCCGCTGTGGCCAACACCGTCGCGCCGGCAGCGAATCCGACGTCGGTGGCCACCGTCGCGCCTTCGACGCAGCCCGGCTACGTCATCGTGCAAAGCGGGGCGACATCTTCGCCCGACTATGTTTCCGAAATCGAACAGTGGCTAATGTCGACGTCGCTGCTCGCCTCGATTTCTCCGTCGCTGGCGATTCCCAACTGGATCCCCGCGCTCGGCATCGCCTTCGCGGCCATGATGATGATGAAGGGGAAGAAGTAGCGCCCGGTAAGGGCGCGCGTGAAAACGAATGAGTCTCGCATTCAACACCGACGTGCGGCCGACGCCTGTGCAGCGCAACGGCAATGCCGAAGCGATGCGCGCCGTGCCGCAATTCGAGCCGCGCACGATCGTTACGAATCGCGTTTCGCCGTGGGAACGCCTGGCCACCGAAATCGGCGGCCACGGATATGCCGCGGCCTGCGCCGCGCCGGGCGATCCGCTGTTTTATCAGCCGCAGCACATCGCGGAATTCGGTGGCGATTACGGCATTCTCGCCTATGATGGCGCGCCGGTGGCCGACACGATGCATCGCATGGTGCGCGCGCCGCAATCCCCGGCGCTGGTGCGCGGCACGATGCAGAGTTTTATCGATCCCCATAGCGGCCTTTCGGTGCACAAAGGTTTACGCGGACTCGGCGACGATGGTTCCGACCTGCCGAGTGATTTTTTCACCGGACTGACCGCTTCGCCATCGCTGCCTACGGATTCGAGCGGATTGCCGGCCGGCTTTTTCAGCGGCGCGTCCGCTTCGCCTCTCCCGCCCAGCAGTTCGATTTATTACACCGACGCCGCCGCGCCGAATCTTGCCAACGATCTGACGTTCGCGGCGCCGACGATTACCGTGCCAACGTTGTCGCCCGCGCCTACGACGGCAAACAGCGCGTCGACGCAGCAGGCCGCGGCGATTACCTCGCTCGCTTCCGTGGCCAACACCGGAATCAAAGCGGCGACGCAACCGTCGGCCGCGGCGCTGACCGCGGCGCAGCAGGCCGCGCTTGCGGCCCAGAATCCGCTCAACCAGGTTGTGCCCGGATTGAACATGACGGTCGGCACATTGCTTTTGATGGGCGGCGTGCTGATCGGCGGCGCGCTTTTGATTTCGAAACTGAAATGAAGGTTTTACGCGATAGCACGGAAAAGGGCGGCTATGTCTGGTGGAAAAATGAAGAACGATATCCCGACGCGACGTCTCGCGGGCTTATCGTTCACTGCCCGGAATGCGGAGCGGCAGGGTTGCTAAAGATGCCACCGTTCACATTCAACGAAGAGGCGTTGACGATTGGCCCAGCCAGCGTGCGGATGCCGTGTGGCTGGCATGGGTATGTAACCGATGGAGTTTGGCGAACGACCGAAGTTTCGCCGTGTAAAAAATGAGCATCGCAGTTACCAACACGAGGAACACGATGGGCGTGCGCACACTGGCGGGCACGCGCAACCGGCGATTTTCGTCGAGTCATCCGCGACTTTCGGGATACGTGACACTGCGCGGCCCGGCCTACGGCTTGCGCGGCCTTGGCACGCTCGGCGATGACACTTCCGAAGCGGCGCAAACGCTCGTCGCCGCAGGTTACAACCCGCTCGATGTCAGCCAACTCGTCGCCCAGGGCGCGACCGCCGATCAGCTTTATGCGCTGCCATACGGACCCGGAACCACTCCCGCCGACATGAGTACCGGGATCCAGGCACTCAACGGCCAGTTGACCGGATCGTTTCGCACCGGCACGCCGATGCAATACGACGCTTCCGGTTTTCTGTATCCGGCGGCGATGGCGTCGATGGGTCCGATCTCGACGCTGACCTCGAATGCGCAGCCGGGCACGGTTACGAACGCGCTCGAATATTCCGCCGGCCCGCTCGGTGCGGCGTTCACGCCAGGTCCGCCGCTGCCCAGCGGGCAGCCATCCGCGCCTTCGGCCGTGTCTTCGGCGTTGACGAGTCTCGGCGTAACCGCGCCGCAGCCAACCACGCCTCCGGCATCGACATTTTTGCAATGGTTCGAAGCGAATTGGATCTGGATCGCGCTGCTGGCTGGCGCGGCGATTGTAGTTCCACCGCTGATCAAAAAACTTTAGGAGCGATTCCGCGCCCGGCAAGGTCGCACTGAAAAACAATGAGCACGGCGGCACAACCGATTTCGACCTGGGGCGGCGCAGCCATCGGCGTCTTCGGCCAGTTTCTGACGCCGGCGCAGATCGCCACGATCGCCGCCGCGCGCCAGGGCGAGCCGGTGACGGCGAGCTATCCGGTGTCGCAGCAGGTGATGCTGCAGATCATGACCAATCATCCAAGCTGGTTTACGAACGGATCGATGGTCAGCGACGATCTGCTGGCGCAGGAAGGCGGCATCCAGGCGGCCGCAAAGGCCAGCCCGGCTTCGGTCGTGCCGATCACGGCGGCAGCGCCGGTGCTTGCGCCCACGGCGGCGCCCACGTCGACGGCAACGCCCGTCGCGCCGGTGAACACTTCGGCGGCCGTGACGGGCAACTGGTTTACCGATCCCACGCAGGAAGTTTTCGCAGGGATCCCGAATTTCGCGATTCTGGCGGGCGCAGCGCTTTTGCTGCTACTGCTGATGAAAAAGAAATGACCAGCAAAGAACTCATGGAATCTCTCTACGGTGTCGGCGCTCCGTATGCGGGCATGGACATCGAATGGGAAGTGTTTGCCGGCATTGATGCGCCCGAAAGCGGCCCACGAAAAGGGAAGTTGGATCGCATCACGTGGTGTCAGCACTGCGGTCTGCCGACGTTTGTCGCTGTCGATGAGCATGGCGGTGGATTTACTGTTCGTCTTTCAAAGGACGGGCGTTGGGTTTGCGGAAAAGATGCTCCGGAATAGGGAATGAGCTACGCGACGACACTTCGAGGCATGACGGCGGCGCAGGCGGCGCAGGCAGTGATGCCGCAATCGCAGATCTCGTCGACCGCGGGTTTCACCCAAGCGGTCTACAACGATATCGTCGCGGCGGCCGCGGCCGGGAATTTTCAGCAGTTCAATCCCAGCGGCTGCAGCGGCATTTCACCCACGGGCGCGAAGATCGTCAACACGGCCAGCGGCCTGGCGCTCAGCGGCTTGAGCGTCGGCCTTTCGCTGGGCACCTCGCTGACAGCCGTGGCGACCGCGGGGATCACCGCCGGCGCCAGCGTCCTCGTCGGCCTCTTCGTTTCGATCTATGCGGCCCATGCGGCGAAAGTGAAACAAGAGCAGCAAGTCGTCTGCGCTTCGGTTCCCGCGGCCTCGGATTCACTGACCGCGATCGATCAGGCCGTCCACGCCGGAACGATCACGCCGGCGCAAGGCATTACCGCGCTGCAGAATCTGCAATCGGCGTTTCAGCAGAATGTCGCGTCGATCATCAAAATGGATTCGTCGCACTGCAATGCCGCCTGCGTCTGGGTCAAACAGCTCGAGGCCATCGTCCTGAAAAAGTCGAGCGATTATCAGGACATGGAAACGGCGCAGGCTTCGGCATCGTTGGGCACGGCGGCGCCGTCGAGCGGCGTGACTTCGGCGACGCCGGGCGCGACCGCATCGGCCGTCGAACAGGGAATTTCCGAAATGCCGTGGTGGGCGTGGGCCGCGCTCGCCGCCGGCGCATTCTTTCTGGTGGCCGAATGAGTCGCGTGCGCAAAAACAACGGCGCAGAGCTTCTGCTGATGGGAGCAAACCCCCTCACGGGATATCCCTTTGCCATTGTGATGCCGGGCGGGGCTGTATTGGCACGCTATCAAACAAAGAGCGGCGCAAATGCAGAATTGAAACGCGGCAAGGCGTCCGGCATCTACCCACCAAGGGCAAAAGTCCGAGCATTTAAAAATCCGACGAAACTGGAAAAGCAACGCGAGGCGCGGGAGAGGGCTTCGAAGATTCGCGGGGCGCGGCTGAACAATCCATTGATGAACGCAAATTTCACCACTGCGGAAAAGATGGAACTGGGGCGCCTGGGCATTTCGTGGACGGCGATCCAGACGCCGGCCGATGCGCGCCGCGCGAAACGTGCGCTGGCCGACGCGGCGAAGATCCGCAAACGCTTTGGCAATCCGATGGCGCAGACCGAACAGCGCGCGGCGGCCACCGAAATCTATACCGGCTTCCATGCCGAGGCGCCGGCAAAATCGATCGTGCTCGACGAACCGCATATTCCCGCGGGCACGTATCCGGAGCTCGGCCTGCTCGTCTCGATCGCTTTCAAACCGACGAATCGCGAAGCCGCCGACCATTACGAACGCAACTTCGTCGTGCCCGGCGAAAACGTGCACGTCATCGGCGATCTGCGCCGGGACCAGATTTATTTTGCCGGCGGCGATCAGGATGTTTTTCATCGATCGTTGGAAGCCCTTGGCTGGGATGGTGCTGCCGAGCAATTCGAAATGGGCGAAGCGCGGCGCATTGTCTACGTCGCGCGAAAATATCACAGCGCCGTCCAGGAAAACGCCCGCGGCGAACTGGTGGAATGGGTGCACGAATTCGGCGAAGAAACCGGCAAAAAACCGCGCCTGTGGTACGACGTCGCATTGCGGCGGATTTACCTGCGTGGCGGCGAATATTCGATCGCCGATGAAGGGATCCGCAACTAAGGAGTCACGCGGTAAGCGTGGTACAGGAAAACGATGAGCAGACTGGCAAGAGTGCGGGAAGTGCAGGCGCCGTCGACGAAAGTCGTGAAAGACGATTTGACGCGGCAGGTGCTGAACGCGCGGCACGATCTCAGTACGCGACGGCTGCAGCCGATCGGCAAGATGCTGGCGCTGTTTCTGGGCCCCGACGACAAAGCGGCGTACATGAAAAACGAAAGCGTCCGCGACCGCATCGCGTCGATCACGAAAGTGCGCGGGCTACAACTTGAATGGCCACAATCGATCGCGCCGCATTGTTCCTGGACGCACGATCAATCGGCAGTGGTTTTCCCGTTTGGCTGCCCGAAGCCGCCGCGCATTCCGGATCCGCGCGCGCAGGGCACCGGCAAAACGATCGCGCAGGATATCGTCGACTACGCCAGCGGCTACATCGAAGGCGTCGGCGGCGAGCAGTTCATCGTACTCCAGCCGGTGCTCTACATCGGCGTGTGGATCATGGACGGATTGTACAACCTGATCGCGCATCCCGATCCCGTCAGCGGGAAGTATCCGGCGCTTCTGATGCATCCGCGCCAGGATCGCAGCGAAGCGCTGATTATTTTCGGCCGCTTCGAACTGGCCAGCGCGCGGCCCGGCGGCGAAGAAATGCCGTGGGAGAAACCGGCGGCTTGACGGGTGCGGGCTCTA
>Ga0335069_10003449_pt1 | contig 23883 bp, 25 predicted proteins | sample Lox_Sample_11_FD_206714 | JGI IMG/M metagenome (GOLD analysis project Ga0335069, IMG submission 206714) | Soil microbial communities from Loxahatchee National Wildlife Refuge, Florida, United States - Lox_Sample_1.1 | ecosystem: Environmental > Terrestrial > Soil > Wetlands | place: USA... | reverse complement strand
CGGTCGTCGTACCGATCACGATTCTTCTGATTTCGCTGATCCTCTACTCGGCGTTCTCTTCGTGGAAATGGACGGGGCTGATCCTTAGCGTAGTGTTGCTCTCGCCGTTGGGCGGCTTTCTATCCCTCCTTATTACGGGAACTCACTTCAGTGTTTCATCCGGGCTAGGATTTCTCGCTTTGATTGGCGTGTCGGTGCAGACCGGCGTGATCATGGTCGAGTACATCAATCAACTGCGGGTGCGCGGCCGAACTGTGCATGACGCTGCGAAGGAAGGCGCATCTCTGCGTCTTCGGCCGATCATGATGACGATGCTCGTGGCGACGCTGGGCTTGTTGCCTGCCGCCATGTCTCACGACATCGGTTCGGATTCCCAACGGCCCTTTGCAATTGTGATTGTCGGAGGATTGACGTTCGAACTGCTGGTCAGCGTCTTTCTCTTGCCGACGCTTTACTGCTTCATCGCGCGGCCAGGAGATACCTTGCCACCACCTGAATCGCGCTTCTTCGAGGAAGGGGAGCACGTCGACTAAGAGGATGTTCGTGTCGGTGGAAATTACACCTAAAAAAGACAAAGGCCGCGAGCGTCACTCGCGGCCTTTCCTCACCTCAATCCAGAAACACTAGGCAGCCTGTTTAGCTGACAAAGCGGCCAGTCGGCGGGCTTCTTTTCCGCCATCGGTCAGAACCTTCATCTCCTGCCAGTCGTAAGGAAATTCCTTGCCACAGTCCAGGCAAGCCACATAGGTTCCGGTCAGCGAGGCAGCCGGGCGGTTTCGCCGCGCCTCGCCGCGAACCGTGATCGGAAAGCTAAAATTGCTGTGCCAACAACCGAATAACTTGTTCATCAATCCCACCATGAGAACCTCCCTCACTTGCCCGGCTCGTTCCGCGGAGTCCACTCCGCTCGAGCTCTGCTTCATTACTCTAATTTCCCTACGTACGAACCCTGATCTATAGATTCAGTTTTCCTCAAAAAGGTTCGAAACAGGATGGAGAAGGCCGGTTGCAAAAACCGGCCTACTCCATCAAGAACTTTCCACTCAGATAGTTACGGCAAGGCGGGAAGCGTTACAGAGTTTCGGTGGTCTTCTTGCGCTGCTGGCATTTGGCAACGATCGCCGACCGCAAACGCGTTCGCAAATCCTCCGGCAGCTCATAGAGTTCGGAGTCGCGATAGATCTCGATCGTCTTCTTGGTGGTGTCGCAGACTACATAGCAGTTGTGGCACCACGAAAGGTGGTCTTCCAGCTCTGCCTTGGTGCGCTCGTCCAGCGCGCCATCCAGGTAATTGGTCAGCTCCTGCAAAAATTCAGAGCATTTCACTTTTGTCCATCTCCGCTCTCACGTTTCTGGAAGTACCGTCCGAGCCGTTCCCGCAACTGCAACCGGGCGCGCAAGAGCCTGGACTTCACCGCAGGAATGCTGAGGCCTAAGGCATCAGCGGTCTCCTCGGTTGAGAGACCTTCCACGTCTCTCAATACAAAAACCGTGCGAAAGCTTGGAGGCAATCCCTGGATGGTTCGGGTTAGGATGTCCTTCAGCTCAGCCTGGTTATACTGCTGCTCCGGATTGGGACTCCAATCCGCAATCTCACGCGGGAGGGAGTCTTCTTCCGTCTTTACGTCTTCATCTAATGAGACCATGCGCTCGGGCCGCCTACGGCGCAACTTCATCAGCGCCTCGTTGACCGCGATTCGCACGAGCCAGGTGTAAAACTTCGATTGTCCCTGGAATTGTTCCAGGTTGCCGTAGGCCTTCAGGAACGCTTCCTGCACCACGTCTTCGGCATCTTCCCGATTCTGCGTGATGTGTTGCGCGATCCGGAAAACATTCCGGTCATACCGTCGCACCAGTTCTTCGAAGGCGCTAACGTCGCCGCCTTTGGCGGCCTGAACCAGTTGCAACTCTTCGCTAACCGGCTCATCTACTTTGGGTTGGATGGTGCTCATTCTCGACTCGATGCACTATTTTGAGACGGGCTCCCCGAAAGGAAACCGCACCCCACGGCAAACTGTTATTTTACTTGGTAACTAAAGTTCCGGCGAGCCCGTTTTCGCATTCACCCCGCGCTTCGCTTTGCGATACATTCCATGAAGAGGGCGAAGTACGCGGTAGAACACGTCCTCTCGTACCCCCGAGCTTCGTCAACAAGTGCCTTATAATCAGTGCCTAGGCGGAGTAACGCGGGTAATCAGCGTAGCACTTCAGCCGTCTTCCGTGAATTGACACGTGATGACCGATAAAACCGGGATTGAACATATCGTCGAGCGCGTGGTTTCGCAGGTGTTGCAGGGCCATGTTCCGCAGATCCGCGAAGAATTGGTGCGGCGTGTCACGGAAGAGTTGCCCGCCGGCGATGACAGTGGCGCGGCGGTAAACGAATTCAACGCTGCCGATCTGTTGCGTCGCGTCACCATGATCCATGCAGGCACGACCCAGAAAGAAGTGCTGCGTGCGCTTCTCGATGGTGCCGCAAATTATTGCGGGCGCACCGCACTGTTCGTGATCAAAGCCGGTGCCGCCACGGGTTGGCAGGGACGCGGTTTTGAAGATAACGACGCGATCAAAGAATTTCCGCTGAACGTGACCAGGGGACTTGCGCAAAGGGTTCTGGATGAGAAGGCTGCCTTTACCGGACAGTCGATTGATATGGATCCGCACTTCGTGGATCAATTCGGCAGTCCCGGATCTGAGCATGTAGTGATGTTCCCGCTTCTGGTGAAGGAGAAAGTTGCCGCCCTGCTTTATGCCGACGCAGGGATGGAAGCAGGACGAAACGTGGAATCGGCTGCCATCGAACTGCTGGTCCTCGGCGCCGGGACCTGGCTCGAATTGTCGTCGGCGCGCAAGCAAGCGCCACGCGATCCATATGCATCCAATGAGCGTATGGAGATGGCCGCTCCTGCGCCTGCGGCGTCAGCGCCTGCCGCGGCTCCGGCATTCAACGATCCATTCGCTGGTCATGCCCCATCGCACGCGGCAGCGGCGGCGGCTGCTGCTCCTGCACCCGCACACGAAGCTGAGCCCCAGGTGGAGGCGGCCGAAGCGCAAGTGGAAGTCGTACAGACCGAAAGCGTCATGGCGGCGGCCGCGGCTGCTCCCGGCGCGTCCAGTTCCTCCACTCCCGCTGTGTCGGCCGAGGATGCCGATACCCATCGCAAGGCGCAGCGCTTCGCGCGGCTGTTGGTGGATGAGATCAAGCTCTACAATCAGGCCAAGGTCACAGAAGGCCGAAAGAATAAAGACCTCTATGATCGCCTGAAAGAGGATATTGAGAAGAGTCGTGCAACCTTCAAGAAACGTTACGGGAATACCGTGGCGGCCAATGCCGATTACTTCCAGGCGGAGTTGGTGCGCAGTCTCGCAGAGGATGACGTTTCGATTATGGGCCCTAACTTCCGGCGATAGATTGAGCAATCGATAAAGTGAGTTCGTAGGTGCTTTTTCGACCCTTACTGTTTGTGTTGTTGATCGGCCTGGCGACTGGTTCGGGCGATGCCTACCCGCGCGACCGGGCGTATCAGGACACGAATGCGCAGGGATCGAGCTCCTCTTCCGCGCCACAATCTTCCGCGGGTAGCGGCGCCAAGACGGCCGTTAAGCCTCCGACGCATAAATCCTCCGCGACGAAATCATCCGCAGCGTCGAAGAGCAAAACCTCGCAAAAGGCATCAGCCAAGCATCGACATCGCGCCGCCTCGCCACGAGTGCGCCGGATCAAGGAAGCTTTCGTTGCCTCAGCAGACTTAAAGCCGATGGCGCGACAGCTGCTCGACGATCACACTCCCGCCGCCTATGCCGGTGTCGAATCTTATGCTCAAAAGCACGCCAGGGAAGACGCGGGCGCTCTAGCGTGGCTGGTCGTCGGCTATGCCCGCTTCAACGATCACGACTTGCCGCGCGCGATCGACGCACTCAATCGCGCGAAGGCGCATGCGGGAGATCTCGGCGATTACGTTGCCTACTATCTGGGCACCTCCTATTTGCAATCCGGCAAGAGTGCCGAAGCGATGGCAACGCTGTCGAACTTTGGCGTTAATTATCCGGATTCGGTCCTGACCCGCGACGCCGACGTCACCTACGCGCTGGCGCTGAGCGCGGATAATCGTCCGCAGGAAGCAATCGCGATCCTGGAAAAGCATCGCGAACCCTTGCGCGCGGATGTCGAATTGAACTTGGGGCGGGCCTATGAAGCCACCGGGCAGAGTGCCAAAGCCTCTGCCGTCTTCCGGAATCTCTATTACAACTTACCGACAAGCAGTGAGGCCGACGTCGCCGCCATTGAACTGCGCAAACTGGGTGGAGTGATGCCCGCTTCGATTCAGGAAAGGCGAACTCGCGCGGACTTGCTCGCCAAAGGTAAGCGCTACAACGATGCGGCCAACGAATATAACGGGCTGGCTGAGGATCTGCCGCCGGCCGAGAAGCCGACCATGCTTCTGGCCGAGGCTTCGATCCTGCAAAAAGCCAACCGGTATCGGGACGCGAAGCAGGTATTGAATCGCATTCCGGATGACGTGCCGGAAGCCAAAGCCCAAAAGCTCTACCTGCTGGCAGAAACCGAGCGCTCCGCCGGCGACGAGAATGCGTTTCTTAATACGCAGGGCCAGTTGCGCCAGAGCTCGCCGACCAGCGGATGGTTTGAGCAATCGTTGCTTTCCGCCGGGAACATGTACCTGGTGAAACGAGACTACGATCGCGCCATCGACTTTTACCGTGAACTGGAAACTCGGTTTCCGAGCAGTTCGAAAGCTTCCTACGCGCACTGGAAAGTTGCCTGGCTGAGCCTCCGTCAGCAACGGGCCGAAGAGGCGAAGAAAGGCTTCGAGCAGCAGATTGCCCTGTACCCGGTTTCGAATGAAGTGCCCGCCGCTCTGTATTGGCGAGGCCGCCTGGCCGAGGAAGATGGAGAAACCGCCAAGGCACGTGCCTTCTATCAGAAGCTCTCGGAGCGTTTCCGCAATTACTATTACGCCGAGCTTGGGCGGGAACGACTGCATGCCCTCAAGGCTCCAGCGGACCCGGTTCATTATGCCCTGCTGGATCACGTGCCCCCGCTGAATACCGCTGGGAAGATGGAGATCGCCGAACCGCCTGCGGATGATCTCCACGTGGAGAAGGCCCACCTGCTGGAGAACGGCGCGTTATTGGACCTGGCGGTTCGCGAAGTGCAGGCAGCCGCCGCGCCGAATGCTAATTGGGCGCCGACTGAAGTGGCGCGCATCTTCGCGGACAGTGGGCAATACAACCGCGCTATCGAAGTCATGAAGCGCACGGTTCCCAGCTATTTTGCGGTGGACATCCCGGAGCTTCCACGGCCCTACTGGGAGGCGCTTTTCCCCAAGGCATACTGGAACGATCTTCATCGTTTTGCCTCGCAAAACAGCTTAGACCCTTATCTGGTAGCTTCCTTGATCCGGCAGGAATCGGAGTTCAATCCGAATGCGATCTCGCACGCGAACGCCGTGGGCTTGATGCAGCTTTTGCCGGGAACGGGACGCAAAGTCGCGAAAGACTTGAAGATGCGTCACTTCACGCCCAGCCAGCTTTACACTCCGACTGTGAACCTCGAACTGGGCACGGCTTATTTCAAGTCGATGATCGATCGCTTCGGCTCTCCCGAATATGCACTCGCCGCCTATAACGCAGGAGCGGATCGTGTCGAAGATTGGAAAAGCCAGGGCAAGTACCGCGATATGGCTGAATTTGTCGAATCTATTCCTTTCACGGAAACTCGCGAGTACGTGCAGGCCATCATGCGGAACACAAGCGTCTACAAACAGCTGTACGAAACGCGGTAAGGCGTTTGCTCTCTGCAGGACGCCCAGAGACCAAAGACTGGGTGCGTGTTTTCCGCGCGAACTCACAATCATCAGTGACCGTCGTCACGCCCGCAGGCCCAAAGCGGCGCTAACGTGGTCGTAGTTAAATTGCGGGTGGTGCACTATGCGCGAAAAACCCGATCGAGCCGCCTGGCTCGAAGGCCCTTTGGCCCAGTGTTCTCCTCAACCTGAAGCCCGCCTCCGACCCTGGCGTCTTGTCCTGCTGGGAGCGCCCGGCGTGGGGAAGGGGACTCAAGCCCAACTTTTGCAAAGTCGTCTTGGAGCCTGTCACCTGTCGACCGGCGATATCTTCCGGGCCGCTCGGGGCCGCGCCGAGTGTTCCCAAACTCCTGCCATGACCTCTGCTCTTCAAGCCATGCAAAGGGGAGAACTGGTGTCGGATTCCGTTGTCTGGAGTTTGATTCGCGAGCGCTCGGCCTGCTTAACTTGCAAAGGCGGTTTTCTAATTGACGGTTTTCCGAGGACCTTGGAGCAGGCGAGAAAGTTGCAGGAATTTCTGGATCAGGAACACATTCATCTGGACGCAGTGATCTACTACGAACTGCCTTTGCTCGAGATCGTCACCCGGCTTAGTGGACGCCGCACCTGCGAGAAGTGTAAAGCCGTCTACCACATCACCGAACAGCCCACGAAAATCCCAGGGATGTGCGATATATGCGGCGGAAATGTCGTGCAACGCGATGACGATCGGGCCGAGGCGGTACGCACCCGAATGGCGGCCTACATGGACTCGACCCAACCTCTCGTCGATTTCTACACCGATATCGACTTGCTTGTCCGAGTGAGTGCGCGCGGAACCCCGGCCGAAATATCCGATCGGACGCGCGGCGAGCTCGATTCCCGTTTTACCCGACGCGCGATGCGAAGTGCCTGAACCGAGGATTTGGGTGACAAGTCAGAAAGCTGTTCCCGTTCGGCTGCGGAATCTTGCCATTTAGCCCTAATCCTAGCCGTTTCTATGGCTTACGTTGACCCTTCGGTACTTTTCAGATACCCTAGCATCTATATTCTTGGGAATGCGTGTACCCTGAGTGCAGGCAGAGGATGGGCTAAGAGTGTCTTTAACCAATGAGAAAACGCTGCTGCTTTTGAAGCCAAGGGGTTTCTGCGCTGGAGTGGTGCGGGCAATCGATATCGTGCGCATTGCTTTGGAGGCTTTTGGCCCGCCGATTTACGTTCGCAAGGAGATCGTCCACAACCGCTTCGTTGTGGAGGAATTGCAGCAAAAGGGCGCGATTTTCGTCGATAGCGTGGAAGAAGTTCCCGAGGGAGAGCGCGTGATTTACAGCGCGCACGGCGTTTCTCCGGAGGTGCGGCTGAACAGCAAGCAGCGCAGGCTTCGGGTCATTGACGCCACCTGCCCTCTGGTCACAAAAGTCCATGTCGAAGCCGTCAAATTCGCCAAGGAAGGGTATTCTTTGATCCTGATCGGGCACCGCGATCACGATGAGGTGATTGGCACCTTGGGTGAAGCTCCGAGCGTGACGCAGGTAGTGGGATCTCCGGCCGAGGTTTCGAATCTGGTTGTGCCCAATCCAGATCGCGTGGCCTATCTGACGCAGACGACGCTTAGCCTGGACGAAACCAAAGACATCATCGCCGCACTGAAGATGAAATTCCCGAACATCAAGGGACCGGCGGCGCAAGATATCTGCTATGCCACTGAAAACAGGCAAGTTGCCGTTAAAGATGTAGCTTCTGATGCCGACCTTTTGTTGGTAGTGGGATCCGAAAATAGCTCAAATTCGAACCGTTTGGTCGAAGTAGCGCGTAATTTGGGAACAAACGCGCATCTAATCGACAGCTATAAGAACATCAAGCCGGAATGGCTTGAGGGCGTCAAGACAATCGCCCTCACCGCCGGCGCTTCCGCTCCGGAATGCCTGGTGGAGGAAGTCGTGAATTTCCTCGGTGGGCAGAGTTTCACGAACGTCAAGGAGTTGGAAGTGATGCCCGAAAACGTGCGCTTCGGGCTGCCTCCGGAGATTGTAGAAGCCATTGCCAGCGCGCCCGCGAGCGCATCCGCGGATTAACGGAGCCTTGAACCTGATGGACGAAGCCTTCCCCCGAGCAACCGCTGCCAAAAATTGATGATCTTTCCAGCCGAGTAGCGGCAGCATCCGATGCCGCCCGCCGAAGCTTGTTTTCCCAGCAGCACGAGGAAGGATATTGGTGCGGCGAACTCGAGGCCGACACGACCCTCGAGGCGGACTACGTCATCCTGCACACATTGCTGGGCACTCCGAACATGGAGGAGCGGTTTGAGAAGTCGGCCCGGTACATCCTCGAGCACCAGAATGAGGATGGAGGCTGGAGTATCTACGCCGGGGGACCTTCGAATGTCAGCGCTTCCGTCAAGTCATATTTCGGTCTGAAGCTGGCTGGCTACAAGGCGGATCATCCTGCGCTGGTTCGTGCCCAGGAAAAAATCCTCGAAATGGGCGGGGTAACCGAGGTCAACACTTTCACGAAGCTCTATCTATGCTTCTTCGGGCAATACGATTACGACGCTTGCCCGGCCATCCCGCCGGAGATTGTGCTGTTTCCGAACTGGTTCTGGTTCAATATCTACGAAATCTCGTCTTGGTCGCGCGCGATTCTTGTTCCGCTATCGATCTGCTACGCAAAAAAGCCTTTTAAAAAGCTGCCGGATGAGATGGGAATTGACGAGCTGTTTGTGGGCGGTCGAGACAAGTCGCGGATGCATTTGCCGTGGGCCAAAAAGCTTGTCTCTTGGCGCAATTTCTTCCTGATCCTTGACCGCCTTACACACTGGTTTGAGCGGGTTCACGTTCGCCCGCTGCGCTCGATTGCCCTCAAGCAGGCAGAGCGCTGGATGCTCGATCACTTCGAAATGAGCGACGGCCTAGGGGCCATCTTTCCCTCGATCATGAACTCCATCATTGCCATGCGCTGTCTCGGATATTCCGTCGACGACCCGCAGGTGATCCGAGCAATGGATGAGTTCGAGAAGCTTGGTATCGAGGAACCCGATACCTTCCGCATGCAGCCGTGCGTGTCTCCGGTGTGGGATACGGCATATGCGCTGTTCGCTCTGGGCGAGGCCGGGATCGCGGCGAACGATCCGCGCCTGGTGAAGTGCGCTGATTGGATTCTGCAAAAGCAGGTGCGCACTGCGGGTGACTGGAAGGTGAAAAACCCTGATGGTCAGGCCGGAGGCTGGTACTTCGAATTCAATAATGAGTTTTACCCCGACGTGGACGACACGGCGCAAGTCTGTCTGGCACTGGCTCGCGTCGAACATCCGAACGGGCGCTACCAACGCGAATCGGTGCAGCGCGCTATTGACTGGGTTTTGTCCATGCAGTGCCGCAATGGCGGATGGGCGTCATTTGATAAAGACAACGACCGCATGGTCTTCCAGTACGTGCCTTTTGCCGATCACAACGCCATGCTCGATCCGGCGACTGTCGATATCACGGGTCGCGTCCTGGAGACGCTCGCCTGCTACGGCTACGACAAGAGTCATCCTGCAGCGAAGAAGGCCATCGAGTTCTTGCGTAAAGAGCAGGAGCCGGATGGTTCATGGTTTGGTCGTTGGGGCGTGAATTACATCTATGGAACGATGCTTGTGCTTCGCGGGCTAGAGGCAATCGGTGTCGACCATCACGAGCCCTACGTACAGCAAGCTGCCGAATGGCTGCGGATGATGCAGAATCCCGACGGTGGTTGGGGAGAAACCGTCGCGTCTTATGATGATCCGAATTTGAAAGGGCAGGGAGAGAGTACGGCCTCGCAGACCGCCTGGGCCGTGCTTGGCCTGCTCGCGGCAAACGACACGCGTAGCGATTCTGTGGCCCGTGGCATAGCCTACCTGCTGCGCACGCAAAAGAAGGACGGTTCCTGGGATGAGCCGTTCTACACCGGAACTGGCTTTCCCCGAGTCTTCTACTTGAAGTACCACATGTACCAGCAGTATTTCCCGCTGCTGGCGCTGACCACCTACGCCAAGGTGATGGCCGGGGAGTATACCCAGGCCGCCAAGGTCGGCGCTTGATCCGGCTGGCATGGCAGCCTGCTTCGACTAGCCGATAACGCGTGAAGGTTTTTCTCACCGGCGCTACCGGGTTCCTAGGCGCACACGTCGCGCGTGTGCTGGCTGCGCATGGGGCTGAACTCCGAGTCTTAGTCCGCAGGACCAGCGATTTGCGGAATTTGGATGGTCTCATGGCGGATCGAGTCGAGGGGGATTTACGCGATTTTGGTTCGATTGAGCGCGCCATGAACGGTTGTGACACCGTATTCCACGTGGCGGCCGACTATCGCCTATGGGTTCGCGATCCCGAGGAGATGTACCGTTCGAACGTGGAGGGGACTCGAGGTCTTTTGCAGGCCGCTCGCAAGAACAATGTTGATCGCGTGGTTTACACGTCGAGCGTGGCGACGATCGGTTTTGGTGGGACGAGGAACGGCGGAGGCTGGGCTGACGAGGATTCCCCGGTCTGCCTGCAGGACATGGTTGGGCCATACAAGCGTTCAAAGTTCTTAGCAGAGCAGGTTGCGCTTGAGGCCGGCCGGTCCGGGCAGCATGTTGTGGTTGTGAACCCTTCAACACCGGTTGGGGAAATGGACATCAAACCTACGCCGACCGGACGAATCGTGTTGGATTTCTTGAAGAAGAAATTTCCGGCCTACGTCGACACAGGATTGAATTTGGTGGATGCCACGGAGTGCGCACGCGGTCACGTGCAAGCATTGGAAAAAGGGAAAAGCGGCCAACGCTACATTCTGGGGGGAGAAAATCTCACCCTCAAGCAAATCCTCGATCGCCTGGCAGTGATCACAGGCCTGCCATCGCCGACGGTTGAGGTTCCGCAGTTTGTGGCGATGGGGGCCGCGGTGATCGACGAACTGTGGACAGGTCGGATTCGGGGTCGTGAACCGCGCGCCACCATCGATGCGGTCCGTATGGGGCGCAAGAAGATGTTTGTAAGCTCGAAAAAAGCCGAAAGGGAACTGGGCTGGCAAGTTGTGCCGGTGGATGCTGCTCTGGCTCGTGCCGCAGAATGGTTCCAGGCGAACGGCTATGTCTGAAGTCGCGTATGTCGCGGCCCTGAAACGCGAGGTTGCGGAACTGGTCAAAGGCTGGAAGATCTCGCGGCGAGCGTACTCCGGACGCAACTTCGATTTTTACGAAAACGGCGATAGAGTCTTGGTCTGCGGAGGAATCGGTCCGGATGCGGCACGGCGCGCCACCCAGGCTGTGATTGAACTCTATCACCCCAAGAAATTGGTTTCTGTTGGGTTTGTCGGGGCCTTGGATTCCGCTGGGCGAGTCGGAGACATTTCGGTGCCGGCGTTGGTGGTGGATGCTCGGGACGGAAGTCGAATTCAAACTGGCTGCGGTAACGGAGTGCTTGTGAGCTTCGGTTCAGTCGCAGCGCCCGAACAGAAGCGAAAACTGGCATCAGCTTTTGGAGCGCAAACGGTCGACATGGAAGCTGCTTCGGTAGCAAAAGGCGCCCAGGCACATGGCATTTCGTTTTGTGCCTTGAAAGCGGTGTCCGACGAATTGGAGTTTTCACTGTTCCCAATGGACGAGTTTATCGACGCTGCCGGCAACTTCCACGCCATTCGTTTCATCGCTCATGCAGCATTTCGGCCCACAAGGTGGCCGAGTGTAGTTCGCTTGGCCCGAAACGCGCGTATTGCAAGCCACGTTCTTTCGGAGCGATTGCGAAGCGAGACGAACCAGAATCAGGAGCCTTGAATAGCACGATGAAGAGCATCCTATTGGCTTTGACACTCTGGGCGACCGGTCGGGCAGGACTCGGGCAGATGGCTCCCGACCAGGCTCCCAAACCTGTCTTCTTGCAAAGCTTTCGCCAGGGCCACACTCGTGTCACAGAAGAGGCATTTGAACTGGATCTCGATCCGACCAATCCCGGGTGCAAGGTGCGGGTGCGGGATTCGTCGGGTCTGTATCGGTATCAGGTGAACTGCGTTCCCGAGCGAGTCGACCAAAACGACCCTCGCATTATCGGTTGGCACATTCGCCTGGTGGACTTGCATCACAAGATTTACGACGATCTGTTCCTGCCCACGCCGAACCCGGTCGAGGACAAACTGCAGATCGGTTGGCTCGACCCTGGGCCCTTCGCGAAAATTGGGTTGAAAGCTGAGCGCACCATCAAGGTCGACGACTTTTACTGTTGGATGCAAGTTCAGGACGTACACTTCGGACATCCGCCATCACCATATCTCGACAAGATGGTCGTGGCGATGAAATTTTCAAACACCGATCCAAGATCATCGGAGGTAAAGGCCGGGAACTAACCCGGCAATTGTTTTTAGCTAAAACTTTTGTGTGAAGCGGTACAGCAAATTCATGGCTCAAGTGCAACATCTCGAAACGGAGCGTAGCGAGGGAAGAATTCCTGAGACGATGCTGGCTGCCGTCTACCATGGCAAGAATGACGTCCGCCTTGAAACTGTGCCGGTACCGGAAATCAAAACGGGCGAAATACTGGTTCGCGTTCACACCTGCGGGATCTGCGGGACCGATTTAAAGAAGATCTCAACTGGATCGCACTCTTCGCCACGCATCTTTGGACACGAAACGGCGGGGACGGTAGCGGCGGTCGCCCAGGACGTTAAGAGATTCAAGGTTGCTGATCGCGTCATGGTGTTTCATCACATTCCCTGTGGGCATTGTTATTACTGTCGCCATAAAACTTTCGCACAATGTGAGACGTACAAGAAAGTCGGGTGCACCGCAGGATTTGAGCCCAGCGGGGGAGGGTTCTCGGAATATGTCCGGGTAAGCGACTGGATCGTTGAACGTGGCACGGTACCGATTCCCGACGATGTCTCCTTCGAGCAGGCTGCCTTCGTCGAACCAGTAAACACCTGCATCAAAGGCATCGAAACCCTGCGCTTGGCCGCTGATGAGACGGTTTTGGTGATTGGGCAGGGGCCTATCGGTCTCATTCTGAGTGTGTTGGCGAAGCGGACCGGGGCTCGGGTAATTACTTCCGATTTGTATTCGGAGAGGCTTACAATATCTAAAAGATTCGGCTTAGATCTGACAGTGGATGCATCCCGCGAGGATGTGCCGAGGGTTGCGCGGGAGCATACAGAAGGTCGCGGTGCTGATGCCGTGATCTTGGCGGTTGGGGGCACTGCTTTGATCCGGCCTGCCATGGATGCCACGCGTCCTGGTGGCCGGGTATTGCTGTTTGCGCAAACTGCGCGTGGCGAAGTGACCGTAGATCCAGCAGCCATTTGTGTAGACGAAAAAAGCCTGCTTGGATCGTACAGCGCGTCGGTGGAGTTGCAGGAGGAATCGGTGCGTTTCGTGATGAGTCGCGAAATCGATTTACAAAGCCTCATCACACATCGCTACCCCCTGAGCCGCGCGCTTGAGGCGCTAGAACTGGCGGCTCACCCGCAACGGGATTCGATGAAAATCGTGATCCAGCCAGACAGCGTATGGGAAGGACGCGTGAAGTGAACGGAAAAATGACGGCTGCCGTCCTGTACGGCAAAGAAGACATAAAGATCGAGCAGGTTCCGATCCCTCGAGTCAGTGAGGGTGAGGTCCTGATAAAAGTCCAGGTCGCCCTAACATGCGGGACCGACCTTAAGGTGTATCAGCGCGGCTACCATGCGCGCATGATTGTCCCACCGGCTCTCTTCGGCCATGAACTCGCCGGTGTGATCGAAGAGGTTGGCCATGGAGTCCGAGGGTTTCGCCGAGGAATGCGGGTTGTGGCTCTGAACTCGGCTCCCTGTGGGATGTGTTTTTACTGTTCGAAACACCAGGAAAATCTTTGCGAGGACTTGCTCTTCAATAATGGCGCCTACGCCGAATATATTCGAGTGCCGCGGCGCATTGTTGAGACCAACATGCTCGCCATTCCGCCTCATGTGAGTTTTGAAGATGCAGCCATGACCGAGCCTTTGGCTTGCGTTCTGCGCGGGCTCCATGAAACACGCGTAGAAATCGGAGATACCGTAGCCGTGATCGGCGGCGGTCCGATTGGATTGATGTTCGTGCAGGTGGCGAAGGCGATCGGGTGTAACGTCATCGCTGTTGTAAAGCGCGACTCGCAGGTCACCATGGCCAAGCGCAAAGGTGCGCATGAAGTCGTGCAAATCACTGCAGTCCAGGACCCGATTGAGGCCGTCCGTCAACTCACCCGCGAGAAGCGTGGTGCTGACGTAGTGGTTGAGGCCGTGGGAAGACCGCAAGCGTGGGAGTGGGCGGTACAGATGGTCCGCAAAGGCGGCACGGTCAACTTCTTCGGCGGTTGCGCCAGCGGCACCAAGGTGCAGCTTGATACCAATCGTCTCCATTACTCGGAACTGACGCTGAAGGCCACCTTTCATCACACCCCGGAGACTGTGCGCCGGGCGTTCGGTCTCATCGCCGAGAACAAAGTAAAAGGTACGGATTACATCACCGGAGAGGCGCCTTTGTCGCGTTTGCATGACGTTTTGCGCCACATGTTGAATCGGAATGGCGACATCAAGACCGCCATCATTCCGGGACACTAGGTCCACGGGGATTCGGACTGGAAGACGCTATGACCACCATTGCCAGCCGCGAATCCGAGGTTCTTTCCGCTCCTCCGCCTCTGGGCTGGAGCAAGCTTCCTGCCGCCTATGCGATTCCTACAGTTGCTCCGTCACTCGCTGAGGCGGAAGCTTATTGCCGGAACCTTGCGAGCTCGCATTACGAGAATTTCTCGGTTGCGACATGGTTTCTGCCTAAGAGGTTGCGGCAGCCTTTCTGCAATGTATATGCCTACTGCCGCATCTCCGACGATCTGGGCGACGAGGTGGGCGATCCGGCCGCATCCCTTCAACTGCTGGATCAATGGCAAGGAGAACTCGATGCCTGCTATGCCGGTAACCCGCGCCATCCTGTCTTCGTAGCTCTCGCGGGAACCGTTCGCCAGTTCGACATACCCAAACACGAGTTTTCTGATCTTCTGGCCGCCTTTCGTCAGGATCAAAGAATTCATCGATATCCGACATTTGAAGATCTCCTCGGCTATTGCGTGAACTCGGCGAACCCGGTCGGGCATCTCGTGCTCTATCTTTGCGGGTACCGCGATACGGAAAAGCAAAAGCTCTCTGATTTCACGTGCACCGCTTTGCAGCTGGCGAACTTCTGGCAGGACGTCTCCGTCGACTACGAAAGCAAAAGCCGGATCTATCTGCCACTGGAGGATCTAAAGCGCTTTGGAGTTGCAGAAGAAGACATCGCAGCGAGACGAAATACAGAAGCATTCTGCCGAATGATGAAGTTCGAAGTGGAGCGCGCGGGTGACTGGTTTCGCCAGGGTGAGCCTCTGATCGGCAAGGTCGCGAAAGAACTGGCGATCGACATCGAACTCTTCAGCCGAGGCGGTCAGGAGATTCTCAAGGCGATCGAACAACAAGGCTATGCCGTGCTTGGAAACCGCCCATCCATCTCGAAGGCTCGAAAGTTAAGGCTCGTGGCCAGGGCCGTATGGGGAAAGCTGGTATGAGCGCGGCCGCCCAATCCATGACCACACCTTGGTCACCGACCCCGTCGCAGCTCGCAATGGCATACTCCGTATGCACGGGCATCGCCCGAACCGCCGCAAAGAATTTCTACTACGGCTTCATGGTTCTGCCGCGCGCGAAGCGGGATGCGCTTTGCGCGGTTTATGCCTTCATGCGCCGGTGCGACGACCTTTCCGACGACCCGGGTGTGCCGCTGCATGAGCGGCGCGCCAAATTAGAGGCGTGGCTGGACGCCTTACATCACGCGTATAGCGGGGAACCGACAGACGAGCCTGTGTTGCTGGCTCTGACCGATGTCACCCGCCACTTTAACGTCCCGCTTGAGTTGCTCGACCAGCTTGCGATGGGTACGCTGAGCGACGTGCGCGAGCAGCGGAAGGAAGTGGAGAGCCCGGCTCTCACCGTTCAATACCAGACGTTCGAGGATCTTCGTCAATACTGCTACCAGGTGGCCTCGGTGGTGGGATTGGTTTGCATCAAGATTTTTGGTTATCGCGACCGCGCCGCCGAACCGCTGGCGGAGCGGTGCGGCGTCGCATTCCAATTGACCAACATCATTCGCGACGTGGAGGAGGACGCCTCCTTGGGACGGGTGTATCTGCCAGCGGAAGACCTGCGAAGATTCGGCGTTGCGGTCGATGAATTGCTTGGGCACCCGGAACCCGGTCGTCTCAAACCGTTGCTCGAGTTCGAGGCTGCGCGTGCTCGCGAGTTTTATAAGGCGGGCGACGAACTTTTGCCATTGATCGACGAAGACAGCCAACCGGCACTCTGGGTGCTGGTGAATATTTACCGGCGGCTGCTCGATAAGATCGAGATGTGCGATTACCACGTCTTTGGCAAGAGAGTTCGTCTAACCGTGCTCGAAAAATCGACGATTCTCGGTAAAGGATTTTTGAAGCGCCTGTCGTGATGACGCAATCATGGACTCAGACCCCCAAGGTGGCGGTTGTCGGAGGCGGCTTAGCCGGTCTGGCAGCTGGCTCTGCACTCGCCGGCTCGGGATTTCACGTCACCCTGCTTGAGCGCCGTCCTTTCCTGGGCGGGCGCGCTTCCTCGTACGAGCATCCTGGCACTGGTGAGATTGTCGATAACTGTCAGCACGTTCTCTTGGGCTGTTGCACAAACCTCATCGAGTTCTATGCTCGCACCGGCGTTTCGGACCAGATCCGCTGGTACGACCGGATGACTTTTCTCGAGCCCGGTGGCCGCGCATCAGAGATCGGCCCCTCTGGCCTGCCTGCTCCCCTGCATACCGCGCCCGCCTTTCTGAAAGCGGCTTGTCTGGACTTGTCCGATAAAGTGGGCATTGCCCGGGCCATGGTCGCGCTCGCCCCAGGCATGCCCCATGACGATGGAGAGTCTTTCTTGGAATGGCTTCGTCGCCACGGCCAAACCGAGCGCGCGATCGAGCGTTTCTGGAAGACCGTGTTGGTAAGTGCGCTGAATGAGGACATTGATCACATTGCGGTGCCCTATGCTGCTCAGGTGATGCGGGAATCGTTTTTGAAATCCGCTGTGGCTGGGCGAATGGGCGTTCCAACCGTGCCTCTTACCCAGCTCTATAGTGCGGCCGGCAGCTATATCGAGAAGCGCGGAGGGAGCATTCGATTTCGGACGGTCGCCGAGGGTTTTCGCGCGGACCTCTCTCACGTTACGCTGACGCTTTCAGGCCGGGAAGAGGCATTCGACTATGTGATCTTCGCTTTGCCGTTCGATGGTTTGGCGAAAATCCTGCCTGACACGTCTGCTGCGCAGCCACTTCGAAAGACCCTCGAGCGCTTTGAGACCTCCCCGATTACAGGGATTCACCTGTGGTTCGACCGTCGAATCTCCGATCTGGAGCACGCGGTGCTGCTGGATCGCACGATCCAGTGGATGTTCCATAAGTCGAAGTTGCAGGCCCGCGACAACAACGGCCACGGCAGCTACATTGAACTGGTGGTCAGTTCGTCCAAGGATCTGGTCGAGAAGTCGAAGCAGGAGATTGTTGATTTGGCGGTGCGCGAACTGGGCGAGTTCTTCCCGGCGGTACGTGAGGCCACACTTTTGAAGTCGACCGTCATCAAGGAAGTGCATGCAACGTATTCACCGCGTCCGGGCATCGATCAGGATCGGCCGCATCCTGAGACGATCTGGCCCCGCGTATTCCTGGCAGGGGATTGGATTGCCACTGGCTGGCCTGCAACCATGGAAGGCGCCGTCCGCAGCGGGTACATGGCCTCTCAATCACTAGCCCGCGTGGCCGGCCAGCGGGACGCAGCTTTCCTCGTCCCCGATCTGCCATCGACAGGGCTCATGCGCTTTTTTGGCTAGTTCGGAGATTCAAAGGGTCTAGTACCAGGCGGTGATGACCGCAACTTGCTCCAGGGCAATCGATTTCTCGCCCTGAGAGAAGACACGCCACACGGGCTCGCTGCGATCAATGTCCCCCACCACGATAAAGCCGTCCGGACATCCATAGTTGATGCGCATTCCGGCCACCGGTGCCGTGGCCCCGGTGAACTGGGTGCATCTTTGTCCATTCGCAAGTTCCAAGGCCCAGGGGAGTACGGTCTCGCGTGCGGGCTCTTTGCGGTCTTCCTGGGGCAACGGTTGGGTTAGAGTGAGCAGCGTCACGTTGGCGGGCCACGGGCCGCCCACCGGGCAAGCCAGCTGTTTTTCGTCGCCCAATATCCGCTGATAGCAGGGATCCATCAAGCCGTTGCCGGCCATACATCGCCACGCATCCGGGCGGCTCGGGGAGGCCAGGGAATGCGTGAAGCAATTGCCGCTCAGCTTCTGTGTCACCGCCATCCCTACGCTTAGGCCCGCCGGGGTCCACGGCGTCAGCATTTTGATCTGGGTGCGGGTGGGCGGCGCGGCTTGCGCGACCCCCAAGGGCACTACGAACACGCCAGAAAGAATGCACAAGAGTAGGCTTTGCGAAATGCGTGGGACTCGCATGAAGGACTCCAAAACGAATCGCATCCGGCCTCGCAGGCCATCATGCTGCCGGATGCGTAAGAGAGTTTCGAATTATTCTTCGAAGAAGTGAACGATCTTTTTCCCTGAGCTTTCCGTGTAGTGAAGAATCACCTTGTCGCCTTCCTTCGCTTTCGTATCGGTGTAATCCCATCCCCGAACCACGCCGCGGTCGCTGTCGCCAGCGGCGTCCTTTCCGAAGTCGAAGGTCTCTTCAGTACCTTTTTCAGTCTTTACTGTTAACCGATGGCCCGACTTGTCGACCTTGGTGATAACACCCTTGGCGATTTTCTGGGAACCCTTACCGAGGTCTGCCACTTTCGAAGCGACATCATCTCCGCCCACTTTGGTGTAGTGCACTACTACTTCAGATCCTTCTTTGCCTTTGAAATAGCTGTCCACCACTCCGGCCTTGGCTTCCTTCGAACTTTCGTGATAACCGCGAACAAGCGTCTTATCGGAGTATTTAAAGACGTGATCGGTTCCGTCCGCGGTCCGGACAGCGATAGTCTTTCCACCGTCGTCGACTTTGGTCACAACACCCGACACTATGTGAACCACATCCTGTGCAGCAGCGATTCCGAAGATTCCAAATACGAGCGCGAGAATCAAGAGTTGCTTCATCCACTTCAGTTGCTTCATTGTTTTCTCCAATTACGTTTCACGATTTGATTGCTATTTCGTTTGCTGGCTCGACACGATGAGCTGGTTATCCACGCTAAAGACTCCCGGGACGCTGTTTGCCTGGTTGCCGGCAATCTGTCTGTCCAGCGGCGTGTCAACCACGCCGTACAGCGTAACGTGGCCGTTATCTACGACGATGCGGATGGGCTTCGCAGGGTTGATGGCGTACTTTTGTAGCGTTGGATATCGGTAGATAGCCCGAAAAAGCTTTTGTCTGAGGTCGTCGTCGAACATCGACGTGGGCGCAACCTCAATGTTGTCGATTACGTCTTTAACACCCGGAGTTGTTTCCGCCAGGGCAACTGCCGAGTCCCGGCTGGGATAGTCGTGAACGTTGCCCCCTAGAGTCACGACGCCATCTTGCACGTTCAGGGTAAGAGCGTTGAACGCAATACCATAGCCAACACGATCAAAGGCGAGTTTGTCGCCGAGCGTTTCGCGAAGCTTGTCGTCTGGAACGCTGCTGCTGATGGTGATGTGGTTCCGGATGCCGTCCACCTTCTTGATTCGCTTTACCCGTCTTTCGACGTTCTCCTTGTCGATGTAGAGATTGACGGTACCATTCAAAGTCACGATCTGATCATCAGTCGTAGCCGTGACGCCCTGATACTCTTTCTTGCCCCGGAGCAGTTTTTCCACATCGCTCTGAATCTGCTGGTCCGAGGATTTGTCTGCAAGAGCGGGAAGAATGAGCGAGCCGACTAGCATCGCAATCGCCCCAAACCAAACGGTGACCTTCATTTCGCTCCTTCAGGCGGCAGTTGTTTCGGCTAGGCTTTGGAGAATAACGGAAATTGCGGCCTCGTGCTAGTCAAGCCCATGAGCAGACAGCTTTTCAGATCGATTTCACTGGAATAGTCAACAGGTCATCGACCAGGCCGATTTCCTTCTGGAAAAAGGGCTCAGCAAAATCCACGCCGCCCAGGATCCCGTAGAAGCGCGCCATGGCCTCGATGCGTGATCGAATTTCTGCGTGAGGCACGAACAGGCTTTGGCCAGTCGCCTGATCGGAGAATTGCGTCTTGTAAGCCATCAGAGAATTCAAGCGACCTTCGAATTGCTCGCTGATGTCAACTACGAAGGAAGGACGGACGTCGAAATAGAGGGTCGCATAAAGGATTTTGAAAGGGCGATGCGGCTCGAGTTCCGGCACTGTGCTCCTTGAACTCGAGGAACCACCGGGTGAGTACTGAATCGAGACGGACGATGGCGGAATACTGAGCTTTGCAAGCCCCGCTTGAAAACATGCTTCATAACCCAGAAAGGAAGTCGTGTAATGGTCCGGGTGACGGCCTTGCCAGTAGGGAAGTATGACTACACGCGGGCGCTGCTCGCGGAGGACGCGCGCGACCTTCAGGCGGTTCTGCCATGTGTTTTCGACGCGCCCATCAGGAATATCCAGGGCACCGCGCCAGCTCACTTGTAGAATCCGAGCGGCTTCTGCCGCCTCGCGCTCACGATCTTCGGCTGAGCCTCGGGTTCCCATTTCCCCGCGCGTCAGGTCGAGGATGCCGGTCCGATAACCCAACTGAGCCATTTTCAGGAGCGTCCCGCCACAAGTCTGCTCCACATCGTCACGGTGCGCTGCAATCGCCAGAATGTCGAGCGCGTCGAGGGCCGAAGACTCCATCATCAATCGAGGCTCCCTTGTTCGACCATCACATTTTCTTTCACAATCAGTCGATGAGCGGCCATTTCCTTCAGGCGAGGAAGGACGCGCGTGACGTGTTCGTCGGTGTCCACAAAAACTACGACCACCGGCAATTTTCCGCCGACATCGACCAGGTGCGCAGTTTCCACTTTGTGGCGTCCCAAAAAGCCGGCCACAGAGTGAAGCGCTACCGCGGCATAAACCTCTTCCTGTCGCAGGTAGGAAAGGATCTCCAGATGCAAGGGACGGTTATGCCAGCGGTCGCCTTCGTTCAAGTAGAGAGTGACTTGCACCGCCATATCGACTGGCATTTTATAGCACTCTTGCCAGCGCCATGCCCCCTAGAGCCGCAATACACGCAAGCAGGTTGTTGGAGAGAAAGTTGACTGTCATCAGCGTCCACTGACCGCGCTCGAGGAAAGCCATCGTCTCATAGGCGTAACTGGAGAAAGTGGTGTAGCCTCCGCAGAAACCAACCACGACCAGTAGTCGCCAGCGCGGATCGACAAGGACCCGCTCTGTCGTCCATACGACGAAGAAACCGACGATGAAGCTGCCGACGACGTTGATAGCGAGCGTGCCGAAAGGAAAAGTTGGCCCCCAGACGCGTGCCGCTCCGCGGCTCATCCAATAACGCAGGTTGGCACCTAGAATTGCGCCCAGGGATATCGCGAGGAAGTCGAACACGAGGGAGTTCTCCGTATCAGATGTTGGTAGGAGTCATTAGCCTCAAACTTAAGCGCAATCCACTGCCTGCCTGTTACGTCGAACTCCATCGAATCTCACTTTTTTCGTTCCACCAAATAACGCGCCAGCTCTTTCAATATTTCAGCTCGCGCACCAAATGGCTCCAGTTCTGAAAAGGCACTGCTCACCAGTGCATCGGCTTTTTTCAACGACTCATCAATGCCAAACAGTGCGGGATAAGTCGTTTTCTCGGCAGCCGTATCTTTGCCGGCGGTTTTGCCTAGCTGTTCCGACGTCTGCGTGACGTCCAGAACATCGTCGATGATTTGGAACGCCAAGCCGATCTGCTGTCCAAAGGAGCGCAAGCGTCGAATCGAATCCACATCGCCGCCCCCGTATAAGCCGCCGCTGACGAGGCTTGCCGCGATGAGCGCAGCCGTTTTCGCGCGGTGGATGTATTCCAATTGGTGAACATCCGGCTCGCTGTGCTCGGACTCGAGATCCACCACCTGTCCCCCGATCATCCCGTCGATCGTACCCGTGCCGTGGGCAATCTCCGCGATGATGTGTACGCGTGCCTCCGCTGGACACTGTAGTTTGGCCAGGACTTCATAGGCTTGTGTTTGCAGAGCATCGCCGGCGAGGATCGCCATCGCCTCTCCGAAAACAACGTGGCTGGTCGGCCTCCCACGGCGGAGGTCGTCATTATCCAGAGCCGGGAGATCGTCGTGAATGAGCGAGTAGGTGTGCAGCATCTCGAGGGCTGCGCCGAGATCATCGATGCCGGCCGGCATTTCTCCCGCCACCATTCGTCCAGCTTCCATGCAGAGAACAGGGCGAATCCGCTTCCCGCCTGCGAAAACACTGTGACGCATCGCTTTATGAATAGTTGCCGGGTATTCGGTGCTGGCCGGGAGGAGACGTTCCAAGGCCTCATCGGCCGCAATACGGCCCTCTTCAAGTATTTCTTTTAGCATGCGACCGAGAGTATAGAGGCAGTGCTTGGCCCTCGGCAATGAAGTTGCTGGACGAACCACCAACGACAGAAAAGAGATTGATCCTGAGAACACGCTCGCAGAAACTGCGGGGCAGATCCCTAAACGGGCTGTTCGGCGTTGCGCAGCGCCGATTGAACGATGCCTTCCGTATCTGACGTCGGACACATATCACTCGCACCAGCGTTCAAAGCCGACGTCCACATCTCTTCATCCGCAACCCGATGTGTGCACACGATCGCGAGACGAGGAAACTCGCGGTGGAGAACTTCAATCTCCGACAATCCGGAGGCTTCCACATCAAGAATGGCCGCACCGGCGCGATATTGCGGAACGACGCTGTGAAGCTCCCGCACGGAGCTGGCGACGTGGACGAATTGAAGGCGATCGCTTAGCAATCCGGCGATTCGACTAGCGATTGTGGGATCGCTTTGTAGGACGACGATGGTAGTTTGCATCGACCACCCCCTGGGGGATCAACCGTCATTGACGGCTGTGGCCGCCGGGTTCACCTCGTGCGGGTCGTCCGGCGGAGAGGTTCCTGACTGCGAGTGGTCAACCGATTATCTACCGGCTGGCTGATCCACGGTCGGTTTGGGGTTCGAAAGCTTCTGCTTGAAGCTTTCCATTCTGTTTCAGCAGAATCTCCACTTTCCCTTCGGCCTGCTCCAACTCTTTCCTGCAGGTCATGGAAAGTTGCATTCCTTCTTCGAAAAGCTCCAGCGATTTTTCCAAGGGAGCGTCGCCTTTCTCTAGTTCCTGAACGATCTTCTCAAGGCGCTGAAGACACTCTTCGAACTTTGCCAATTCTTATCGGCTCCTGTGCCTATTGTACTGCCGGTTTCTGTTAGGAAAGTCCAATAAATTTCTGATTCCGCTATGCCGTTTTCCAAATCGGCGAAGCTCAAACCGTCGCCGCTGTCGTGCCGCCGGCACTCCCTAATGCTTCCAGAACGTCGACGGCGGCAGCATACTTGCCATTGGGGGCGCTGATCTGAGCACCCTGCACCATGGCTCGCACCTCGGTGAGCATTTCTCGGGCGATCGCGATGCCCTCCTGTCGCGCGGCCTCGGGAGATGACGCCGCTGCCATGCGCTCCAGAATTGGATCCGGCACTGAGACTCGGAGCTCATTTTTCATGAATTCGGCGTTTCGAACGCTGGTAAGCGGCCAGATCCCCGCCACCACTGGAATCCGGCAATGCTCAACTTTCCGCAAGAACGCCTCCAGCAAGCCAAGATCGAAGACCGGCTGCGTGACGGCGTATTCTGCCCCTGCCTCTACTTTGTAGGCGAACCGCCGGACTTCCTCGTCAATGTCGGCCAGCCCTGGATTCGCCCCAACTCCGATGACAAATCCTGTCCCGGAACCAATCGGGTTACCGCCAATATCAAGCCCTCGGTTCAGATTGTGCACGATATTGACGAGGCCAATGGAATCTACATCGAAAACCGCAGTCGCATCCGGATAATTTCCCATCTTCGGTGGATCGCCAGTAATGCAGATCAGGTTGTGGATTCCGGTCGCCGACGCGCC
>Ga0335069_10003448_pt1 | contig 23883 bp, 22 predicted proteins | sample Lox_Sample_11_FD_206714 | JGI IMG/M metagenome (GOLD analysis project Ga0335069, IMG submission 206714) | Soil microbial communities from Loxahatchee National Wildlife Refuge, Florida, United States - Lox_Sample_1.1 | ecosystem: Environmental > Terrestrial > Soil > Wetlands | place: USA... | reverse complement strand
CGGCGCGTTGCCGGTCTGGGCAAGAATCAGCGCGGGTTCGGTGCCGCCCTGCCCGCGCAGCCATTGTTCAGCAACCGCTGCCGGCGGCGTCGGCAGGACAATTTGCTGGCAACGGCTGACGATCGTCGCCGGCAGATGGTAAGGACGGTGCGAAACCAGGATGAAACGCGTAGCGGGCGGCGGCTCTTCCAGGTTTTTCAGCAGGGCATTGGCGGCGCTGTTGTTCAGAGCCTCGGCCGGATACAGCACTATCGTTTTGCCAGCGGTCTGGTGCGCGGACAAATGGATGAAATCGTGCAGCGCCCGTATTTCTTCGATCCGGATTTCCTCGCTGGGCTTGCGTCCCCGTCTGCGGCCGCCTTCTGCATCATCGGTCGCATCTTCTCCCCCTTCCTCGGCGGTGGTATCCCCACCGTCAGCCAGCCGCAACACTTCCGGCTGCAACTCGCGGTAATCAGGATGGCTGCCGGATGCGAACCAGCGACAGCTCCGGCATTCTCCGCATGCCGCGCCGTCGGCTGCCGGCGTTTCGCAGGCCAGCGACTGCGCGAGCTTGCGCGCGAAATCAAGCTTGCCAATCCCCTCCCTGCCGCGGACCAACAGCGCGTGCGGCAGGGCCGCCCTGCGTGCCAGCATGGCGTTCCAGCTTTCCTGCTGCCATGGCAGCACCGTTATTGGCATAGCATTTCCGCGATGACGGTGAGCTCGCGCCGGATTTCTTCCAGACTGCGCTCGGCATCGACGATGTGAATGCGCTGTGGGGCGTTACGCGCCCGCAGCAGATAGGCGTCGCGCACGCGCTGGAAAAAATCATCCTGTTCGCGCTCGAAACGGTCCGGCCGCCTGACGCCGGCCATGCGCTGGCGGCCGACGGCCGGAGAAACATCGAAATAAAGCGTCAGATCGGGATCGAGGTCGGCGTGCACCCATTGTTCGAGCGCTTCGACCTTGTGCCAGGCAACACCGCGGCCGCCACCCTGATAGGCAAACGTCGCGTCGGTAAAACGATCGCACAGCACCCACTGGCCCGCTTCGAGGCAGGGCATGACGACCTGATGCAGATGTTCGCGACGCGCGGCGAACATCAGCAGCGTCTCGGTTTCGGCGTGCATGGGTTCGCTCAGCAGCAGCTCGCGCAAACGCTCACCGAGCGTGGTTCCACCGGGTTCCCGTGTAACGATCAGGTCGCAACCGCGCGCGCGCCAGAAATCGGCCAGCCACTCCAGATGGGTGCTCTTGCCGGCGCCGTCGACGCCTTCCAGTGTGATGAACTTGCCGCGCATGTCTATTTCTAGTTTCTGCCGTGTTTCTGGTATTTTGCCACTGCGCGCTCATGCTCGGCGAGCGTCGCGGAAAACTGCGACGTGCCGTTACCGCGCGAGACGAAGTAAAGCGCAGAAGACGGCGCCGGGTTGAGCGTCGCTTTCAGCGCGTCCAGTCCCGGCAATGCGATCGGCGTCGGTGGCAGGCCGTTGCGTGTATAGGTGTTGTACGGTCCGTCGGTCAGCAGATCGACCTTGTGCAGATTGCCGTCGAACCTGGGCCCCAGGCCATAAATGACGCTGGGATCGGTCTGCAGCATCATGCCCTGCTTGAGGCGATTGATGAATACGGCGGCCACCAGCGGCCGTTCACCGGCCTGACCGGTTTCCTTTTCCACGATCGAGGCCAGGATCAGCGCCTGATATGGAGTATCGAACGGCAGTCCTTCGGAACGCGTGTTCCACAGCGCTGTCAGCTGTGATTGCAGTTGCCGGTGCGCGCGCCGGAGCAGCGCCAGATCACTGGTTCCCTCGGCATAAAAATAGGTGTCTGGGAAAAACAGCCCTTCGGCCGACGCACCGTCGATTCCCAGTCGCCGCAGGACTTCCTGTTCGTCGAGACCTGCGGTGTCGTGCTTGATTGCCGGTTCGGCATCGAGCGCTGCGCGCGCCTGCGCGAACGTCCAGCCCTCGATCAGGGTAATCTGGTTCAGCGCCTGGTCGCCGGAAGTGATCTTGCCGAGTAGCGCGTACGGCGACAGCGGGGCCGTGATCTCGTAATTTCCGGCCTGAATCCGCCCGGTGTCGCCAAGCAGGCGGGCGAGCAATTCGAACCGCAGCGGGGAATCGATCGCACCGGCCTTCTGCATCTGATGGATCGTCCCGCGCAGGCTGCTGCCCTGCTTCAGATCGAACTGCAGCGGCAGATGGTCCGGCTTACCGGTGGCAAATGCGTAGACCGCGAACCAGATCGCCAAGGCCACCGCCACAGCCAAACCCGGATAAAAAATGCGGCGCATCGTGCTTTAACCGTCGGCGTCCAGCCATTGCCTGAATTGCGGCGTCAGCGTGCCGGAGCGCCACGTCCTGCTGCCGAGCGCCGTTATCTGCCAGATGCCAAACACGCTGTTGACAATGAAGACTTCATCGGCCTCCAGCAGACGTTCATAATCGAATGTCGCCACCCGCGCCGGAATTCCGTTTGCGCCGGCCAACTCCAGAACCCGCTGGCGCTGCACGCCGGCGACCCCGCATCGCGAAACATCGGGCGTTGCCAGATCGCTCCCGAACACCGCGAACAGATTGCTCATGGTGCCGGATATCACGTTCCCGTCGGTGTCGCAGACAACGCCTTCCGCAATCTCCGGGTCGTTCCATTCCGCGCGCGCCAGGATGTTCTCAAGACGGTTCAGGTGCTTGATGCCGGCCAGCGCGGGCTGGATCGCAAGCCGGGTGTGGCAAAAATGCGCGCGGATGCCGTGGGATCGATATTCGGCCGGGAAAACGGGCAATGGAGCGGCGGCAACCACCCGCGTCGGCGCAACATCCGGCGGTATTGCGTAGCCGCGCTCCGCGGCGCCGCGCGTCACGGTGATTCTGACCACGCAGTCCGGCTGTTGCGCGGTGAGCCGGCGCAGATCCTGTTCGAGCAGCGAAGATTCCGGGCAGGCGATGCGCAACCGCCTGCAATCGTCATGCAGCTTCGCGTAATGCCGCGGCCACAGGCACGGCCGGCCATCACGCAGCACCAGGGTGCGGAATACGCCGTCGCCGTAATTCCAGCCGCGATCGTGCAGCGAAATCGTGTCGCCTGCGATGCCGTTGATCAGATTCACGGTGAGAGCGGCCGCCGCCGCGGGCGGGAGGATGTCAAACCGCGCGGAACAACAGACTGCCGTTGGTGCCGCCGAATCCGAACGAGTTTGAAATCACGGTGCGGATTTTCATGCTGCGCGCGCTGTTCGGAACATAATCGAGGTCGCACTGCGGATCGCGATTGACGAGGTTGATGGTCGGCGGCGCGATCTGATGATGGATGGCAAGCGCCGAGAACACCGCTTCGACGCCGCCCGCGGCGCCGAGCAGATGGCCGGTCATCGACTTGGTCGAACTGACCGCCAGTTTCTTCGCGTAATCGCCGAAGCAGCGTTTGACGGCGACGGTTTCGGCGATATCGCCGAGCGGCGTCGAGGTGCCGTGCGCATTAATGTAATCGACCGTGTCGGGATTGGCGCCGGCGTTGCGCAGTGCGTTGGCCATACAGCGCGCCGCGCCCTCGCCGTCCTCGCACGGCGCGGTAATGTGATGCGCGTCGGCGCTCATTCCGTAGCCCGCCAACTCGGCATAAATGCGCGCGCCGCGCCGTTTCGCGTGTTCGTATTCCTCGATCACCAGCGCGCCGGCCCCTTCTCCCAGCACAAAGCCGTCGCGATCCACATCCCACGGCCGGCTCGCCAGTTCCGGCATGTCGTTGCGCGTCGACAACGCGCGCGCGGCGTTGAAACCGCCGACGCCAAGCGGCGAAATCGCGGCTTCCGCGCCGCCGGCGACCATCACGTCGGCGTCGCCGTACTCGATCAGACGCCCGGCCTCGCCGATGCAGTGATTGGCCGTGGTGCAGGCGGTGGCCAATGCCAGGTTCGGGCCTTTCAGGCCGTAGATGATCGAAAGCTGCCCCGAGATCAGGTTGATGATCGATCCCGGAATGAAGAACGGGGATATCTTGCGCACGCCGCCTGCCAGCAGCGCGTTATGAGTTTCTTCGATCAGCGGCAGTCCGCCGATGCCGGAACCAACGCAGACGCCGATCTGTTCGCGGTTCTCGCGCTCAAGGTCGAGGCCTGAGTCCTTCAGCGCGTCGATCGAGGCGGCAAGTCCGTAGTGGATGAACGTATCGAAACGGCGCGCCTCCTTCGGCGACAGCCATTGCGCGACATCGAACCCCTTGACTTCCCCCGCGATCCGCGTCGGAAACGCGCTGGCGTCGAAACGGGTGATGCGGGCAATGCCGGATTTGCCGGCAACGACGCTGGACCAGGCGGTCTTGATGTCGTTGCCGACCGGGGAAATGATGCCGAGCCCGGTGATGACGACCCTGCGCCTAGAACCTATCTCAGAATCCCCCATGAGCCGCGTTTACACGAAAAATGCTCAGATGCAAGGCGCGCGACGAAGGTCGTATTCGAGATACGATGCCGAGGAGCGCAACGCCGCAGATGGGCATTTTTTCGTGCAAACCCGTCGGGGCGGGGCGTTGCGGGCGGTCTGCGGTGTCGCGCCGCTTGCGAAGGGGATGGCCATTCTCTGCGCGGCGCTTCGTGCATCCCATCCCGCAACGCTGACGCCGCGGCCACGCGGGATTCTGAGATAGGTTCTAGCCAATGGCTTTCCACGGACCGCTGCCGGCCTTATTTGAGATGGGCTTTGACGTAGTCGATCGCCTGCTGCACGGTGGCGATTTTTTCCGCCTCTTCGTCGGGAATTTCGCACTCGAATTCTTCTTCGAGCGCCATCACCAGCTCCACGGTGTCGAGAGAATCGGCGCCGAGATCATTGACGAACGATGACTCGCTCTTGACATCAGCCTCAGCCACGCCCAGCTGTTCGGCGACGATTTTCTTGACACGCTGCTCCACGTTTTCCATCAACATCTCCCTTTTCAGATTTACCGCAGGTCCCGGAAAATGCGCATTTTACCAAATCCGGAATCCGGCAACGCCTACTCCATCAACATGCCGCCGTTGACGTGCAAAGTGGTTCCGGTCACATAGGCGGCCGCCGGTGAGGCGAGATAAGCGACCGCGCCGGCGACGTCTTCGGATGTGCCGAGGCGGCCGAGCGGAATCTGCCCGGTCAGTGCGGCGCGCTGGTCGTCGCCGAGGGTCCGCGTCATGTCGGTGTCGATAAAGCCGGGTGCAACGCAGTTGACAGTAATGTTACGGCTGCCGACTTCCCGTGCCAGCGCCTTGCTGAAGCCGATCATGCCGGCCTTGGCCGCGGCGTAATTGGTCTGTCCGATGTTGCCCATCACGCCGACCACCGAGGCAATATTGATGATGCGACCGGCGCGCGCCTTCATCATCGGACGGATCACCAGCTTCGACAGCCGGTAGACGGATTTCAGGTCGGTCGCCAGGATCGCGTCCCAGTCCTCTTCCTTCATCCGCATCAGCAGATTGTCGCGCGTGATGCCGGCGTTATTGATGAGGATCGAAATCTCGCCCCATTGCTGCTGCACCGCCGAGACTACGGCCTCGGCCTGCGCCTCGTCGTTGACATTGAGCGCGTAGCCGGCGCCCCTGACACGCGATTCGCGCAGATAATCGGTGATGGCCGCCGCCCCCTCGCCGCTGGTCGCGGTGCCCGCCACCACGGCGCCGCGGCGGCCGAGTTCGAGCGCGATCGCCCTGCCAATGCCGCGCGAAGCGCCGGTCACCAGCGCGATCTGTCCTTCGAGCATCATGTCGTCTGCTCCAGAGTCTGAATCGCCTGCGACAAGGATGCCATATCCGTCACCGCGATGCTGTGCAGCGCGCCGTCGATGCGGGCGGTCAGTCCGGACAGCACTTTTCCCGGTCCGCATTCGACGACGTGTGTGACTCCCGCCTGCACCATCGCGCGCACCGTCTCCACCCAGCGCACCGGATTGCATGCCTGGCGCGCCAGCGCATCCCGGATCTGCTGCGGTTCGCTGACGATGGCGACATCAACGTTATTGATCACCGGCAGCCGCGGCGCTTTGACGGAAACGCCGGCCAGCCTTTCCGCCAGTCGCTGTGCGGCCGGTTTCAGCAGCGAAGAATGGAACGGCGCGCTGACCGGCAAAACCACGGCGCGCCGCGCGCCTCTGGACCTGGCCGCCGCAATCGCGCGTTCGACCGCGGCCTTGTGGCCGGCGATCACAACCTGGCCGGGGGCGTTGAAATTGACCGCTTCGACCACCTCGCCCTGCGCCGCTTCGGCGCACGCCGCGCACACCGCCTCGTCGTCGAGGCCGAGAATCGCCGCCATCGCGCCGATTCCCGCCGGCACCGCTTCCTGCATCGCTTGCGCACGGAATCTCACCAGCGGCAGCGCGTCGCGGAAATCAAGCGCGCCCGCGGCCGCCAGCGCGGTGTATTCGCCGAGGCTGTGGCCCGCGACGACCGCCGGCGTTGCGCCGCCCGCCGCGCACCACGCGCGATAAATCGCATAGCCCGCCGCCAGCATCAGCGGCTGCGTATTCACGGTCGCATTGAGGTCTTCAGCCGGCCCTTCGCCGGCGAGCTTCCACAAATCCTGGCCGAGAACCGCCGACGCCTCGGCGAACGTTTCGCGTACCGCCGGCGTGTCGGCAAACCCCTGCAGCATGCCGACCGACTGCGAGCCCTGCCCGGGGAACACCATCGCCAGCTTCATCGCTTCACCATCTGAGCAGCACCGCGCCCCAGGTAAAACCGCCGCCGACGCCTTCCAGCAGCACGTGCTGTCCTTCACGGACGCGGCCGTCGCGCACCGCTTCGTCGAGCGCAAGCGGAATCGACGCCGCCGATGTGTTGCCGTGGCGATCCACGGTCGCCACCACCTTGTCCATGCCGAGGCCAAGTTTTTCGGCGGTAGCCGCGATGATGCGGATGTTCGCCTGATGCGGAATGAACCAGTCGATATCGGAAATGGCGAGGTTGTTCGCGGCCAGCGCCTCGCGCGCGACCGCCTCGAACGCGTGCACCGCGAACTTGAACACCGTGCCTCCGTCCATCCGGATGAACGCGCTGCCTTCGACCTTGCCGCTGCAGAACGCGCCGGGAGCCGTCAATGCGTCGCGATAGCCGCCGTCGGCGTGCAGATGGCTGGACAGTACCCCCGGCCGGTCGGCCGCGGAAAGCACCACCGCACCGGCGCCGTCGCCGAACAGTACGCAGGTCGAACGGTCGCTCCAGTCGACGATGCGCGACAGCGCGTCGGCGCCGACCACCAGCGCGTGCTGATAATGTCCGCTGCGCACGAACTGGTCGGCGATCGCCAGCGCATAGACGAAACCGCTGCACACCGCCTGCACGTCGAATGCAGGGCAATCGCGGATGCCAAGCTTGGTCTGCAGAATGCAGGCGGTGCTCGGAAACACCATATCGGGGGTGGTGGTCGCGACGATGATCAGATCGATATTCTGCGCGGTGATGCCGGCGGCGGCGATCGCGCGCCGGCTCGCGTGCAGCGCAAGATCGCTGACCTGCTCGTCCCCGGCGGCGATATGGCGTTCGCGGATGCCGGTGCGCGTATAGATCCATTCGTCGGACGTCTCGACCATCTGCTCGAGATCGTGATTGGTCAGCACCTTTTGCGGAAGATAGCTCCCGGTGCCGGTGATCCGCGAATAGACGGTCAAGCCGTTGCCTCGTGCAGTTGCGACACGCGTTCGGTAATGTGGTTGAGCACCCCGCCGCGCGCCTCGTCGGCGGCGCGCTGGATCGCGATGCGGAACGCGGTGCGGTCGGCCGAACCGTGGCTTTTGATCACGATGCCGCGCAGTCCGAGCAGCGTCGCGCCGTTGTAGCGGCGCGGATCGACGCGGTGCTTGAACGCGCTGATCGCCGGCAGCGCCAGCACGCCGGCGATCCGCGTCAGCAGATTGCGGCGGAATTCCTGGCGCAGGTAGCTGCCGAGCATCCGCGCCAGTCCCTCCGAGACCTTGAGCGCGACGTTGCCGACGAAACCGTCGCACACCACCACGTCGGTGGTGCCCTTGTAGATATCGTCGCCCTCGACATTGCCGTGGAAATTGAGTCCGCTCGCGCGCAACAGCTCGCCGGCGCGCTTGACGATTTCGTTGCCTTTGATGTCCTCTTCGCCGATGTTGAGCAGGCCGATGGTGGGACGCTCCTTGTTCTCGACTGCGCTGACCAGCACCGCTCCCATGATCCCGAACTGCAGCAGATGCTCGGCAGTGCAGTCGACGTTGGCGCCCAGATCGAGCATATAGGTGCGGCCGGTCATCGTCGGCAGTATCGCGCAAATCGCGGGGCGATCGATGCCGGGCAGCATTTTCAGCACGAAACGCGAGATCGCCATCAGCGCGCCGGTGTTGCCCGCACTGACGCAGGCCTGCGCGGTGCCGTCCTTGACGAAATCGATCGCGGTGCGCATCGAGGAATCCTTCTTGTTCCGCAGCGCAACCACCGGCGATTCATCCATGCCGACGATCTCCGTCGCATGGTGGACCTGCAGACGCGGATTGGTCTCCGCGTGCTGCCTGCGCAGTTGTTCGGCGATCTCCGCTTCGAGGCCGACCAGGATCACGCGCGCGTGCGGGTCCCGCTGCAGAAAATCGAGCGCGGCCGGCACCGTTACGCGCGGCCCGCGGTCGCCTCCCATGCAGTCGACCGCAACGACGACATCATTCATGCGGCTCTCACGCCGCTGCGCCGGATCCGATGCGACCGGACGTTTGCGGAAGGCAAAATCCGCTACTCGCTTTTGGCCTTGACGACTTTCTTGCCGCGATAGTGACCGCTCGGGCTGATGTGGTGGCGCAGGTGCACTTCACCGGTCGTCGGCTCGACGGCGAGCGGCGGATTGCTCAAGGCATCGTGGGCGCGGTGCATGCCGCGCTTGGACGGGGACTTCTTGTTTTGCTGAACGGCCATCTATTGCTCCTTTCGATCATGTTTCAACTGCGCCAGCACGCCGAATGGTGACCTGCTTTGCGCACTCCCGGCGCTCACTGCGGCGCCGCATTGTCCTTCCGGGTGCCGCGGCGCCATCGGCAGCGCCAGCAGCACTTCATCTTCAACCAGTTCCCGGACGCTGGTGTGCGGATCGGCGGCAACGCCGTCGAGATCTTCCAGCGCATCCGTCTCCGGGCCGCCGCCGGTCAGCACCAGCAAATCCGAAGCGGTAGCCACCCGATACGGCAGACTGCCCAGACAACGCTGACAACGCAGATGGACTTCGCCGCGCACCTCGACGCGCAAACGCGGCCGCCCGCGGGAATCGGTCCTGCCCTTGATTGCGTATTCGAGCGTTCCCTGATCGTCGAACAGGCTGTCGGCAACGCGCCGCAGTTCGCTGACGGCAACCGTGCCGGCAAGCTGCTGCCCGGTCCGCGCAAACTCCAGACTGTCGACGACCGCCGGTTCGGACATAAGCAAGGCGCGCATGATAGTATTTTCGGGTAACCCTGTCAAAAAGAAACCGCGGAAAAATCATTTTTTGCAAGCACTTAGAATCTTCCATCTGTCCGCCTGACCACCGATGACAGCCGCCTCCCTCGTGCTCGCTTCGACTTCGCGCTACCGGCGCGAACTGCTGGCGCGGCTGCGCCTGCCGTTCACCGTCGCCGCGCCCGGCGTGGATGAAACGCCGCTGCCGCAGGAAACCTCGATGCAACTGGCGCTGCGGCTGGCGCAGGCCAAGGCGCGCGCCGTTGCCGCCGCGCATCCCGCCGCACTGATCATCGGCAGCGACCAGGTCGCAGCGGTCGGCGGCAAGCTGCTCAACAAACCCGGCGACCACGCGAATGCGGTGCGCCAGTTGCAGACGATGCGCGGCCAGCCGGTATCGTTCTTCACCGCGCTGTGCCTGTTCAACGCGCAATCCGGCCGCATCCAGACCGGCGTCGTTACCGTCGTCGCCCATATGCGGGACTACAGCGATGCGCAGATCGAGCGTTATCTGACACTGGAACAACCGTACGACTGCGCCGGCAGCGCGCGCATCGAAGATCTCGGCATTGCGCTCATCGCGCGGCTCGAATGCGAAGACCCCACCGCACTGGTCGGACTGCCGCTGATCCGGCTGTGCGACATGCTGCGCAACGAAGGCATCGATTTGCCATGAAGCTTATACCCTCACCCTTTTCCTCTCCCGGAGGGAGAGGGAATATAAACACCTTCTCCCGACGGGAGAAGGTGGCGCGCAGCGCCGGATGAGGGAATGAGCGCCGATGAATACGTCACACGGGATACACCACGCATGAATGCCGGCATTTTGCATTTGATACCGACGCCTCTCGGCGGCGAAACGATTGCGAATGCCCTGCCGCGCGGCACGCTGGAAATCATCGCAACGCTCGATTACTTCATCGCCGAAAACGAAAAAAGCGCGCGGCATTTCCTGAAACTCGCCGGACATCCGCGCCCGCTGCGCGAATTGCGCATCGAACGTTTCGACAAGGACAGCAATGCCGAGGACGCCGGGCAGCTGCTGCAACCTGTCATCGATGGCGCCTCCGCCGGCGTGCTGTCGGAAGCCGGCTGTCCCGGTGTCGCCGACCCCGGCGCGCTATTGGTCGCGGCAGCGCATGCAAGCGGCATCCGCGTCGTTCCCCACGTCGGGCCGAGCGCGCTGCTGCTGGCGCTGATGGCCTCGGGATTCAACGGACAGCGGTTTGCCTTCCACGGCTATCTGCCGGTGCCGCAGGCCGAATGCCGCGCGGCGATCATCGCGCTCGAACGCGAATCGCGTGCCCGCGACCAGACCCAGATATTCATCGAGACGCCCTATCGCAACGATGCGCTGCTGGAAACCCTGCTCGCCGTCTGCAACGATGCGACGCGCCTGTGCGTTGCGAGCGACCTGATGCTGCCGACGGAGTCCGTGCGCAGCGCGACTGTCGCGGAATGGAAGAAAAGCCCCTTGCTACCGGGCAAGTGTCCCAGCGTGTTCCTGCTCTATGCGCATTAATTTGTGGGCTTGCCACCAAACGAAATGAGGCGTTTAATGCAGAATGCATAGCTTTGAGTAACGTAATTCTGAATTTTTAGGAGTCTGCTTTTAGTTAGGCATTTCCGAGAGTGTAATGAGTCAAGTTCAGAAAGCTGTACAAAAACTCTACGAAGTGGTTGAATCGCTCGAAGCTCTTTATCCGGGCCGACCATTTACCCCTGACGGTCATATGGTAGGAAGTCTCGGCGAGTGCTTGGTTGCAGATGCATACGACCTGATACTCATGCCACCGTCAAACATGGGCTACGACGCGGTGGCTGGAAACAAACGGAAAGTTGAAATTAAGGCGACACAATCGAACTCTGTCGCATTCCGTTCGAAACCGACTCATTGCATTGCCGTTCACCTTAAAAAGAATGGAACGTTCGAGGAAATTTACAACGGGCCCGGCGACAAGATATGGCAGGCGTTTGCAGATAGACCCCGTCCGAGCAATGGTCAGTATAAAATTTCATTGACTAGACTTCGGCGGCTACAACAATCAGTCCCAGATGAACAAAAACTACCGAGGATCGCGCTAACAGACGCATCCACGCAACGCGTTGACGCGTCGTCGCCTGATAGGCTGCGTCAGGGCAGAGACTACTAATTGTTTTTTCAAATTCCCCGCGCTAGCGCAACTCCACTCCACTGATCGAGGTGCCCAATAGTTCTCGTGCCATCGTCGTGCCGAACTTGCGCGCAAAGCGTTCGGCAATGTTTTCGTGCTGGGTGTAATCGACGACGTCTTCGGCCTTGATCACATCGCGCGCGACGGACTGGACGCTGCCGAAATCGTCGGCAAGGCCGAGGGTGATGCTCTGCTGGCCGACCCACACCAGGCCGCTGAACATGTCCGGATTTTCCTTGAGCCGCTGACCGCGTCCATCGCGCACCACCTTGATGAACTGCTGGTGGACTTGTTCCAGCATTTTCTCTGCGTAATCCTTCTGTTCAGGCACCATCGGCGAAAACGGATCGAGGAACGTCTTGTTCTTGCCCGCCGCCAGCGCGCGGCGCTCGACGCCGAGTTTTTCCATCGTGCCGGTGAAACCGAAGCCGTCCATGATGACGCCGATCGAGCCGATGATGCTCGCCTTGTCGACAAAAATCTTGTCGGCCGCGACCGCGACATAGTAGCCGCCGGACGCGCAGATGTCGTCGACGACGACATACAGCGGGATTTTCGGATACTGTTTGCGCAGCCGCTGCATTTCATCGTTGATGCGGCCGGCTTCGACCGGACTGCCGCCCGGACTGTTGATGCGCAGGATGACGCCCTTGGTGTCGCGGTCCTTGAATGCCGCATCGAGGCCGTCGGTGACCTTGTCCGCGCTGGCGTCGCTGTCGCTGGCGATCACTCCGTGCAGTTCGACCAGCGCAGTGTGTTCGCCGATGGCCTTGTACTCGGGACTCTTGATCCAGCCCATCCCGATGAACAACAGCAGAAACAGGTAGAGCAGCACCAGTGATTTGAAAAGCGTGCTCCAGCGCCGCGCGCGGCGTTGCTCGCTGATTGCGGCGAGCGCTACTTTTTCCAGCGTCTTGCGCTCCCAGCCTTCGCCTTTGGGGTCAGTTTCAGCCATTCCTGTCTTTCAAAAGATGTGGTTGACCAAATCAAGTATACCGTGCCCGCTCGCGGAGTTCACTTCCGCTGCCGGCCCGTTACATCTGAGGATCGGTCCCCGCCCCGTTCGATCCCGGCAAGAAATGATGCAAGCTCTGCGGGCAGCGGCGCTGCGATCTCGATTTCTTCCCCGCTCGCGGGATGGGTGAAGCCGATACTGCTGGCGTGGAGGAACATGCGTTTGAGTTGCGGCGCCAGCTTTTTGTTGAAATCGAAATCGCCATATTTGTCGTCGCCGACGATCGGAAAGCCGAGATGGGATAGATGCACGCGTATTTGATGGGTGCGCCCGGTCTTGAGTTCAGCCTGCAGCAGTGAAAAATCCGGCCACGCCCGCTCCAGCCTGAACACGGTATGCGATTCGCGTCCACCGGCATCGACACTGACGCGTCGTTCGCCCGACGGCAACGCGTATTTGTGCAGCTTGAGGCGCACGTGCCGTTTGGCGTCGCGCCATTTTCCTCTGACCAGCGCCAGATATCGCTTGCTGACCCGGCCGTCGCGTAATTGGGCATGCAGTCCGGTCAATGCACTGCGCTTCTTGGCCACCAGCAGCACGCCGGAGGTATCGCGGTCGAGGCGGTGCACCAGTTCCAGAAACTTCGCCTGCGGGCGCATCGCGCGCAGTTGCTCGATGACGCCGTAGCTGACGCCGCTGCCGCCGTGCACCGCCATCCCTGCCGGCTTGTCGAGCGCAAGCAGGTAGTCGTCTTCGAACAGGATGGCACGTTCCAGCCGCGCGTCGGCCGGCACAGAGCGGCGCGCCGCGCTGCGGTCGGCCACGCGCAGCGGCGGCAGACGCAGCTCATCGCCGGCCCGCACCCGGTAGTCGGGGGCCACCCGTCCCCGGTTGACGCGCACCTCGCCGCTGCGAACGATCCGATAGATATGGCTTTTCGGCACTCCCTTCAGCAGTTTCAGCAGGTAATTATCGAGGCGCTGGCCTTCATCCTCCGCTCCGACTTTATGCCGGACTACAGAGGTTTTGCCTAAATCCTTCATTTTGCATATACTATCGGGAGGTTGACAGTTCGGGAATAGATCCCGGCGTTTCGGTTGTGCGGTGTCCGCAAGGATGCTGAAGCAGCCGGCGGCATGGCCCGGCGCCAGCAGCTGTTACCTGATCGGCAAAAGATTTCCTATCGGATTTCGGCCGCTGGTTAAAGCCGCTCACCAGCAAGCAAGTAGCGGCGACCAAGATACGCGCTCACCAGACTCGATTGACTTTGCAGCAACAGCAAACGCCCCGGCACCGTGTTTCCACCGGCCCGGCGCTGTTGCAGTAGATTAAACGGTAAACCGCACAATTCATTTCAGCAAGCTACCACGATAAATGATCGTTTCGGCAACTGAATAGATGATGATGCAGTAACAGCGCGCCGGCGTTTGCGGCGCGCGCGGTTTACCCCATCCCGTGTCAATGAGCGCGGGAGAAGAAAAAATGAAACGCATGTTGTTCAACGCGACGCAGGCCGAAGAGCTGCGCGTCGCCATCGTCGATGGTCAGAAGCTGCTCGACCTCGACATCGAATCCGCCAGCAAAGAGCAGCGCAAAGGCAACATCTACAAAGGCATCGTCACCCGCATCGAGCCCGGCCTCGAAGCCGCGTTCGTCAATTACGGCAGCGAACGCCACGGTTTTCTCCCTTTCAAGGAAATCACCCGCAGCTATTTCAAGCGCGGGGTCGACGTCGGCCGCGCGCGCATCCAGGACGCGATCGAGGAAGGCCAGGAACTGATCGTCCAGGTCGACAAGGACGAGCGCGGCACCAAAGGCGCGGCGCTGACCACCTTCATCAGCCTCGCCGGCCGCTATCTGGTGCTGATGCCGAACAATCCACGCGGCGGCGGCGTATCGCGCCGGGTCGAGGGTGAAGAACGCACCGAGTTGCGCGAAGCAGTGGACCAGCTCGAAGTGCCGCAAGGCATGAGCGTGATCGCGCGCACCGCCGGCATCGGCCGCAATACCGAAGAACTGAACTGGGACCTCAACTATCTGCTGCAACTGTGGCGCGAGATCGAAAGCGCCTCGCAGGCGCAGCGCGGCGCATTCCTGATCTACCAGGAATCGAGCCTCGTGATCCGCGCGATCCGCGATCACTTCCATCAGGACATCGGCGAAATCCTGATCGACACCGAGGACATCTACGAGCAGGCGCGCGCCTTCATGGGACACGTGATGCCGCAGAACGTAAGTCGCGTCAAGCTCTACCACGACGAAGTGCCGCTGTTCTCACGCTTCCAGATCGAGCACCAGATCGAGACCGCATTTTCGCGCCAGGTGTCGCTGCCGTCGGGCGGCGCCATCGTGATCGACCATACCGAGGCGCTGGTTTCGATCGACGTCAATTCGGCGCGCGCCACGCGCGGCGCCGATATCGAGGAAACCGCGCTGCGCACCAATCTGGAGGCGGTGGACGAAGTGGCGCGCCAGCTGCGGCTGCGCGACCTCGGCGGTTTGATCGTGATCGACTTCATCGACATGGAGAATGTGCGCAACCAGCGCGACGTCGAGAACCGTCTGCGCGACGCGCTGCACGACGATCGCGCGCGCGTGCAGATGGGCAAGATTTCGCGCTTCGGCCTGATGGAGCTGTCGCGCCAGCGGTTGCGGCCGGCGCTTGCCGAGACCAATCACATCCCCTGCCCGCGCTGCCACGGCACCGGGCACATCCGCAGCATCGAGTCCACCGCGCTGCACATCCTGCGCATCCTGCAGGAAGAAGCGATGAAGGAAAATACCGGCGCGGTGCATGCGCAGGTTCCGGTCGATGTCGCGACTTACCTGCTCAACGAAAAGCGCGCCGAATTCCATGCCATCGAATCACGGCTCAAGGTCAACGTCGTGCTGATCCCCAACATTCATCTGGAAACGCCGAACTACACGGTGACCCGGCTGCGCCATGAAGAACTGAACCAGGCGAACATCGCGCCGCCCAGCTACGAAATGGCAAACGCTCCGGAAAAACCAGCGCTGCCGACGGCGCAGAGCGAGCCCCCGCCGCCGCGCCAGCAGGCGGTGGTAAAGGCGATCACTCCGGCAAAGCCGGCGCCGGTCGTCGAACCGCGGCCGTCGGCCGAGCCAGCCGGCCCGTCCCTGCTCGGAAAGATTTTCGGCTGGTTCAAGAGCAGCCCGGCGCCGGTCGAAAAAACCGCGAAGCAGGAAACGCGAGCGCCATCGCCCGCCTCCCGCCGCAATCCGCCGCCGCGGCGCGACGCGCGCGAACGCACCGGGCGTTCCGACGACAAACGCTGGCAACAGCGCCAGCCGCGCGACGCGCAGAAACGCGAATCACAACCGCAGCGGCCGCCGCACTCCGCCCCGCAGCCTGCTGAAGGCGCGCGTGCCGAGGCGGCGCGGGAAAACGCTCAGCAACGCCGCGAAGGAGCGCCGGGACGCCGCCGGCGCAGCCGGCGCGGTCGCCATGAATCGCCGCGTGAAGCAGCGATATCGACGCCGCAGGAACAGTTGTTCGAGCAGTCCACCGCGGCGGCTGTAACTGCGACCCCGGCAATGGAGATCGCGCCGTCGCCGCTCCCTGCCGCGATGGCCGGGCCAGATACTTCATGGGAAGAGCCGGGACGAAAGGAACAGCCGGCGCCTGAAACAGCACCCGAAACAGTATCCGCCGTCGAGACCGTGTTTCATCCGGCAGAGGCTCCCGTCGGCCGTCCCGCAGAAACCGTCGTGATGCGGGAGTCCCCGCAGTTCTTGCCGGCCGTTGAAGAGCCGCCGCCGCAGCGTGCAGCGGAGATCGAGGCGCAGCCGCCGGCGCCGACGCAAACCGATCTGATGCAGATCGAAACCGATCCCACCAAGACGAAATCCGTGGTCGAGCCGCCCGAAACGCAGCCGCTGCCGCCGCGCACTCCTCGGGTGCGCCCGGCGCCACCGCCGGTCAACGACGAACCATTGCAGCAGGTGGAAACCCGATCCACGCAATGATGCGTCGCGTTTTCCGCATGAAAAAAGCCGGGCAACGCCCGGCTTTTTTCATGGAGGCGCGGCGCGCTCATGCCGGCATTTCGCGGCGCATGCGGTCGATCAGGCTTTGCGCAACCTCTTCGGCCAGATCCAGCACATATTCGAAACCGTCCTCGCCGCCGAAATAGGGATCCGGCACTTCCTTGCCCGCATGCGACTGGTGAAAGTCGCAAAACAGCGCGAGCTTGCCGCGATGCTGGCGCGGACACAAACGTTCGAGCAGAGAAAGGTTTTCGCGGTCCATCGCCAGCACGTAATCGAAATGCTCGAAATCTTCGCAGCCGACCTGACGCCCGCGCAGGCCGCTCATGTCATAACCGCGCCTGAGCGCGCTGCGCTGGGCGCGTTCGTCAGGCGGTTCTCCGATATGGTAATCGTGAGTGCCGGCCGAATCGCAGTCGACCACGGATTCAAGGCCGGCCTGTTCGACCTTGCGCCTGAAAACCGCTTCCACGGTCGGCGAACGGCAGATATTGCCCATGCAGACAAACAGAACTCTGGTTCGGTTCGATTTCATGACTTGATCGCTTATGTCGGGACAGCGACGAACAGTTGCTGCTTGAGCCGGTTCAGCTCATCGCGCAGCTCGGCTGCGCGCTCGAACTCGAGATTTTTCGCGCTTTCCAGCATCGCTTTTTCTACGCGCTTGATCTCGCGCGTAAGCTCCTTCTCGTTCATCGCATGATAGGCCGCCGTCCGCTGCGCGGCCTTCAGGCCCTGCTGGGCCGCCTGCGCGTCGTAAAGACCGTCGATCAGATCGCGTATCTGCTTGACGACGCCTTTCGGCGTGATGCCGTGGCTCTGATTGTAGGCGATCTGCTTGGCGCGGCGGCGCCCGGTTTCGTCGATCGCCCTCCGTATCGATCCGGTTACCGTGTCCGCGTACATGATCGCCGTGCCGTGGATATGGCGTGCGGCCCGCCCGATCGTCTGGATCAGCGACCGTTCGGAGCGCAGGAACCCCTCCTTGTCGGCGTCGAGAATCGCCACCAGCGACACCTCCGGCAGGTCGAGCCCCTCGCGTAAAAGATTGATCCCCACCAGCACGTCGAATTCGCCGAGCCGCAGGTCGCGGATGATCTCGACGCGTTCGACCGTGTCGATATCCGAATGCAGATAGCGCACCTTGACGCCGTGTTCGGCAAGATAGTCGGTCAGATCCTCCGCCATCCGCTTTGTCAGCGTCGTGACCAGAACCCGCTCGCCGAGTTTGACGCGCGCGTTGATCTCGGACAGCAGGTCGTCCACTTGTGTCGACGCCGGCCGCACTTCGATCTGCGGATCGACAAGACCGGTCGGCCGCACCACCTGCTCGACGACCCGGACATGATGATCGCGCTCGTATTCAGCCGGGGTCGCCGACACGAAAATCACCCGCCGCATCATATGCTCGAATTCCTCGAAGCGGAGCGGACGATTGTCGAGCGCCGACGGCAGCCGGAAGCCGTAATTGACGAGATTTTCCTTGCGCGCGCGATCGCCGCGATACATGCCGCCGATCTGCGGGACGGTTACATGGCTTTCGTCGATGAACATCAGCGCGTCCAGCGGCAGATAATCGATCAGCGTCGGCGGCGGCTCGCCCGCTTTGCGTCCCGACAGATGGCGCGAATAGTTTTCGATGCCCTTGCAGAATCCGATCTCGTTGAGCATTTCGAGATCGAAACGCGTGCGCTGCTCGATGCGCTGCGCTTCGACCAGCTTGCCCTCCTTCTGGAAATAATCGATCCGTTCGCGCAGTTCCACCTTGATCGCTTCGATCGCGTTCAGCGTCGTCGCGCGCGGCGTCACGTAGTGACTCGACGGGTAGACCGTGAAACGCGGCACGCGCTTCAGGATGTGGCCGGTCAGCGGATCGAACAGCGACAGGCTGTCGATTTCATCGTCGAACAGCGATACCCGCACCGCGGTCTCGGAGTTTTCCGCCGGGAAAATGTCGAGCACATCGCCGCGCACCCGGAACGTACCGCGCCTGAATTCGAGCTCGTTGCGCTCATACTGCATCTCGGCAAGGCGCCGCACCGCGTCGCTCTGGGTCAGTTTTTCACGTTCGCGCAGGTGCAGGATCATGTTGTGATAGTCGGCAGGATCGCCAATGCCGTAGATCGCGGAGACCGTCGCCACGATCACGGTATCGCGCCGCTCGAGCAGCGACTTGGTCGCCGACAACCGCATCTGCTCAATGTGCTCGTTGATGCTGGAGTCTTTTTCGATGTAGAGATCGCGCGCTGGCACGTAGGCTTCCGGCTGATAGTAATCGTAATACGAGACGAAATACTCGACCGCGTTTTCCGGAAAAAAATCGCGCATCTCGGAATAAAGCTGCGCGGCCAGGGTCTTGTTCGGCGCCATGATGATCGCCGGACAGCCGAGCCTCGCGATCACGTTCGCCATCGTATAGGTCTTGCCGGAGCCGGTCACGCCGAGCAGGGTCTGAAACCTGAGGCCGTCCGCGACCCCCTTGGCCAGTTGAGCGATCGCTTCGGGCTGATCGCCGGCCGGCTCGAATGCCTGATGCAGCCGATAAGGGCTGCCCTGGAATTCGACGGGTTTGGGAGTCGGGCTGTTCATTGCCGGAGAAAGGTGGAAACCGAGGTTGGGGCTGAACGGCAAAATTCAAATTTTCCCACAATCATTGCATCCACTGCCACAGAAACGGCGGTCGCCCACAGAAAATCCGCGCAACCGGGTAGAATTCGAGCCTTTGACCCGGCCAGAAATGGAGAAAATGAGACCGTCCCCGCTTGCGGGCGTTGAAATGGCACCGCGCGATCCCATCCTCGGCATCAGCGAAGCGTTTGCTGTTGACAGCAACCCCAACAAGATCAACCTCGGTGTCGGCATCTATACCGACGATACCGGCAAAGTGCCGGTGCTCGAGTGCGTGCGCCGCGCCGAGCTCGAACTGGCGAAACAGCCGCTGCCGCGCAGCTACCTGCCGATCGACGGCCTGCAAAGCTATGACCGGGCCGTACAGGATCTGCTGTTCGGCAGCGCCTCCAGCGCTGTGCGCGACGGGCGCGTTCTGACCGTGCAAACGCTCGGCGGCACCGGCGGCCTCAAGGTCGGCGCCGATTTTCTGCGCCGCCTGGTTCCCGGCGCGCAGGTGTGGATCAGCGATCCCAGCTGGGAAAACCACCGCGCATTGTTCGAATTCGCGGGGTTCACCGTCAACAGCTATCCCTACTATGACGCCGCCACGCGCAACGTCGATTTCGACGCAATGACGGATACGTTGGAGCGGTTGCCGTCCGGCTCGATCATCGTGCTGCATGCGTGCTGCCACAATCCGACCGGCGTCGATTTGACAGTTCCGCAATGGGATCGCGTAGTTGAAATCGTCAACCAGCGCAGCCTGCTGCCGTTTCTCGATATTGCTTATCAGGGTTTTGCCGAAAATCTTGAAGCCGACGCGGCCGCGGTGCGCCGCTTCGCAGAATCCTGCCCGGCGGTGTTCATTTCGAGCTCCTTCTCGAAATCGCTTTCGCTGTACGGCGAACGCGTCGGCGCATTCAGCCTGGTCACCGGCAGCGCCGAAGAAACCCGGCGCGCACTGAGCCAGGTCAAGCGCATCATCCGCACCAACTATTCCAACCCGCCGACTCATGGCGGTCGGGCCGCCTCGATGGTGCTGACCAGCGCGGAACTGCGGGCGTTATGGGAACGGGAGCTTGGGAAGATGCGCGATCGCATCAAGCTGATGCGCCATCAGATCGTCGATAAAATCCGCGCCTTGCGGCCGGACGTCGATCTCGGCTTCGTAATCGAACAGCGCGGGATGTTTTCCTATTCGGGGCTGACCAGGCCCCAGGTCGACAAACTGCGTTCCGAGTACGGAGTGTACGCGGTCGACAGCGGACGCATCTGCGTGGCAGCGCTGAATTCCGGAAATATCGATTACGCCGCGCGGGCAATCGCCGCGGTTTTTCACCGATCATGAGCGGAAAAATCGCGATCGATAATTGACCGGCCGTGGCCAAACCATTAATATTCCGGCCTCCCGCAGCATTCCAGACAGCAGAACTTATTCCCCGATAGCTCAGTTGGTAGAGCGACGGACTGTTAATCCGCAGGTCCCTGGTTCGAGCCCAGGTCGGGGAGCCATGAATCAGGTATTGGGCGTTTATTCAACGCCGGGAAACGCGCCGGCACGGCGGCCGCTTCATGACCGCCTTGAATATTGCCTCAGTTGAAGTTTTGCCAAAAAAAAGCCCACCAGCGATGCTGGCGGGCTGATCGGTAACCACTCGTAAGGAGAAATTCGCGGGTTACCTGAAAATCGTTCGATGAATCGATGCGTTTAATGCGCTTCACTCCGCTCGGTTTCAGTCTTTTCGGCTTTCATGGATGATGATCCATGATCATCGGCCATGCGTTTTCTTCCTTCGATGTTCCGTATTTTAACCGAAATCGGCCCGCCCAGACAAATTCTTATTTAAATTCTAGATAGTTTGTATAATATTATGAATTTAAACAATTAAATAAATTATCTATTTAAGGACTACCGATCGCACTCCCCACCTCCGGACACGCCCTCCCGGCCTTCCGGTTCAGGTTTTACCGGTTGCGGCAGCCTTCCAGCGCAACCATACGCGCAACGCCCTGAAATCTTCGGGCGACATGCTGTCCGGCAGCACGACTGCCCGCCTGAACCGCCGGCTGTCGATCGACGTCAAGTTGAGAACCGTCAATAACGGAGATGCATAGCTGGAGCCGAGCACTTCACATTCTTCCCATGCGCCGGTTTCGCTTTGAACATCGATTTTTCCACTTTCCGAAGGCGCAATTCGGATGACTGCGATATCGCGTTGTCCAAATATATTGCGCAGACCGAGTATCAGGCTTGCCACGACCGCTGCGATCGTCGCCAGTTGCAGCCAGGGCGGCATCCCGGCGGCCACGATTGCGCCGATCGCGAGCCCGTGGCCGGCGATCAGCACTGCAGCCAGCAGGCGCGAGGGTTCAAGGACAATGTGCATCGTTAATGAATATGAATATCGCCGCCATCAGCGGAAAACGACCGTTTTGTTGCCGTCGATCAGCACCCGGTCTTCGAGGTGATAGCGCAATCCGCGCGCCAGCACGGTTTTCTCGATGTCCTTCCCGTAGCGCATCAGATCCTCGGGAGTGTCCGAATGATCGACGCGAATGACGTCCTGCTCTATGATCGGGCCCTGATCGAGTTCCTCCGACGCGTAATGACAGGTAGCGCCGATCAGCTTCACGCCGCGCATAAACGCCTGCTGATAGGGTTTTGCCCCAGCGAAACTGGGCAGGAAACTGTGATGGATATTGATGATGCGCCCGCGGTAGCGCGCACACATCTGCGGCGGAAGTATCTGCATATAGCGGGCGAGCACCATCGTATCGCCGCGCGCTTCCTCGAACAGCGCCATCACCCGCTGATGGGCGGCTTCGCGCGTTTCCGGAGCCATTTCGACATGGTGGTAGGGAATGCCGTGCCACTCGACGATACCGCGGAAGTTTTCGTGATTGGAGATTACGCAGGGAATTTCAACGTCGAGCTCGCGTGCCTGCCAGCGCGCCAGCAGATCGTAAAGACAATGCTCCTGCTTCGAGACCAGGATTACCAGGCGTTTCCTCACCGCGTTGTCGGTGACATTCCAGTCCATCGCGAACTCGCGCGCGATCGGTGCAAACTCGGCGCACAAACCCGCAGCATCGAAGGGGAGCGAATCGGCAAGTATTTCCTGCCGCATGAAGAATCGCCGGCTGTCCTGGTCGGCATGATGGCTGGCTTCCACGATCCAGCCGCGGCGGGATGCGATGAACCCGCTGACAGCAGCCACGATCCCGACGCGATCCGGACAGGACAGCGTCAATATATAACGATGCTTATCGGCCATGAGGTCAGAAATTGAGGCGAACCTTGGCTGTGCTGCTCCGCGCTTTCGCACAACCCGCCCGGCGGCACCCGCAACGCAGCGCGGGATATATTCTGAATGCCTGAATCATAGCACCCGCAATCGGACGCTTGGTGTAGTATCTGCCGCAACTTTTAACGGTACCCAAACCACTACTATCCGCCGATGACCTCCACCATTCTGGCCGAACTGTCCCATTTTGGGCTGCTCGAATTTTCCGGCGACGATGCCCGGGAATTTCTGCAAGGTCAGTTGAGCTGCGACGTCAAGGCGCTGCCGCCATGGCACGCGCAATATGGCAGCTACAATACCCCGCAAGGACGGATGCTGGCGAGTTTCCTGTTGTGGCGTGGTAAAGACGACGCCTGTTACATGCAGTTGCCTCACGGTCTGTGCGAACCGGTTCGCAAGCGGATCGCCATGTTCATCCTGCGGTCCAGGGTGAAGGTGATTGACGTCAGCAAGGACTGGATGCTGCTGGGAATTGCCGGGGCCGGCGCCAAGGCTGCGATCGAGGAAAAAATCGGCGCCGTGCCCGCGTCGGTCATGGAAATCTCCAATGCGGCAAACGGCGCCATCCTGAAGCTCGGCCCGGAGCGGTTCCAGATCATCGTGCCGGCCTCTGATGCCGCCCGAGTTCGTGCCTCTTTCGGCAACCGGGTCGAGCCCGCCGGCTATGAAGCATGGGATCTGCTCGACATTCGCGCCGGCATTCCGTTCATATTGCCGGAAACGCAGCAGCAGTTCGTGCCGCAAATGGCGAACCTCGACCTGATCGGGGGCGTGAGTTTCAGCAAAGGCTGCTATCCGGGGCAGGAAATCGTTGCGCGCATGCATTATCTGGGGAAACTCAAGCAGCGCATGTATCTGGCGCGGATCGACGCCACGGAATCACCGCTCGCCGGCGACAGGATTTTCGGTAGCGGGCTCGGCGGACAGGCGGTGGGAATGATCGTCAACGCCGCGCCCGCACCCGAAGGCGGCTACGATGCGCTGGCGGTAATGCAGATCGAGTCCGCAGCCGCCGGCGACGCGCACTGGAAGGCGGCCGACGGCCCGCGGCTGCAAATCCGGCCGCTGCCTTACGACGTTTCCGCCTAAAGCGTCACGCCGCCGCTGACTTCGAGCACCGCACCGTTGATGTAGCTCGCTTCGTCGGAAGCAAGGAAAGCGAAAACATTGGCCACCTCTTCCGGCTTGCCAAGACGGCCGAGCGGGATTTTTTCTTCGATTGCGCGCAGCACGCGTTCCGGCATGGATTTCAGGATATCGGTCGCAATGAAACCCGGGCACACCGCGTTGGCGCGGACGCCTTTGCGGCCAAGTTCGCGCGCCCAGGTCTTGACCATGCCGATCACGCCGAATTTGGTGGCGGCATAGTTGGTTTGCCCGAAATTGCCGTACAAGCCGACGATCGAGGATGCGTTGAGTATCACGCCTGAC
>Ga0335069_10003447_pt1 | contig 23886 bp, 22 predicted proteins | sample Lox_Sample_11_FD_206714 | JGI IMG/M metagenome (GOLD analysis project Ga0335069, IMG submission 206714) | Soil microbial communities from Loxahatchee National Wildlife Refuge, Florida, United States - Lox_Sample_1.1 | ecosystem: Environmental > Terrestrial > Soil > Wetlands | place: USA... | reverse complement strand
CGTTCCGATTGACGCTTCCTCCAGCCTTTTTAATGCATCTTCGAGGTTCTCGCGCTCCGTGTCGCGGGCCGTTTGCCGGGCCTCATCGAGTTTCTGTCGTAGCCGTACCTTCAACTCACCAGCCGCTTTGTGTGTAAAGGTTACCGCCGCGACGTGATCGATCGTCGCACGCCCAGTGCGCAGGCCGGCTATCATTCGATTGACCAGTTCGGTTGTTTTGCCGGTTCCCGCCGCCGCCTCGACTATCAACGTCGTGTCAAGGTCGCTGCGAATGATTTCGCGAGCGCCTGCGTCTCCCATTTGCGGGCTCATGGCATGTTCCTCAGGTTCTGAAGAGACTGGAGTGCAGTTTTGTCCTTCCACTGCCGCACGCGCGTTTCTTCATAGGGACCGCACACCAAACGGTAGTCGCAGTAGTCGCATGCTCCATCCTGCGGGGCCGCCGGGAGAAAACCATCTTGGATGGCCTGACCAATCATCCCGAGGGCGCCACCAAACCACCCACGGGCCTTAGGATTGAGCTCAATATCGATCGGTACAAAACCCCCGCGCTGCGTACAATAAAACAGCCGCCCGGATTCAGCTGGCACGTCCAGGATCTTTTCAGCAGCCAGGCCGTAAAGACCTGGTTGCAGAGTCGTTCCGCCGCCAACATAGACTGGTTGCTCCTCCGGGGCTTTGCCAGTCTTGTGATCCACCACACGAAGGACGCCGCGCGTCCGATGCTTTTCTACAAGATCAATCGATCCGCGAACAACTACACCACCTTCAATTGCGATCGGCTCGGGAACACTCGATGGGTCATGTCGATCATGACTCGCCTGCAAACCAAAACCAAGCTCAACGTGAATCGGCTCCCACTCGTCCGCCGTCGCTAGCCACAGGTGCAGCCAGCCCCGAAGGTCTGTCCGCAAATCTTCGATCTCTGATATCCAAACACGTGGTATAGCAGGGGCGAGCTTCTCTCTGTATTCAGCAGCCACAGAGTCCAGGGCCCGATCGAGAATGTCTAGCAATTCTGCAATCGCCGCATCTCGCCGCTGTCGCCACTCCTGAAAGAACTGGAACTGGACCGCGTGGAAAAGTGCACCGCGCGTGACTGGGTCCAGTTGTTGAATCGGTGCGGCATCCTCGCGCTCGTATAAACCATAAATACCGGAAAGGAAGAAACGATACGGGCAAGTGGCAAATTGCTGCAGCACTGAGGCAGAGAAAGGTTGTCGGTCGAGTTGCTTGGAGGCCAAGATTGCGCGCGCGGCAGCATCGCCCTTCAGGCAACCGTCTGCCGCAGACCAAGCCTTTTCCCACCGCAGATATCGCGCGCGCAAAGAACGAGCGAGCGGTGGACTTGCGGACATCAGGTACGAGGCGCTGCCTTTCTCAGATGCATGAGCGGCATGCCAAGCGAGGTCGTACTCTGCATTGTCAATCGCATGGGCCGGATCTTTGGGCGCTGGCCAGATTAGGCGCGCCTCCGCATTCGAGGTGGTTCGATTCTCGAAGGTTCGCAATTCCGGTACTCGCCCTTCAATGGTTCGGGCGATTTCGAGAGCATAGAATGACGGTACCCGCGGACGACCCTGGGCAATGTCGAGGTTTGGATAGGAAACGACGAGACGATTGGTGGCTGCCCCGACAGCCAAGTGCAAAAGCAAACGTTCATGAGTGACGCGATCCTCTCGGCGTGCGAGCATATCGGAAATTGATGCGCGAAGGTCATCAAGCAGCAGCGGATCTTCAACAGCTCGAATCGGGAACAGTCCCTCGGCCAGACCGGGTACGAACACTACGTCAAACGAGCACCCGCGCGCCTCTTGGATCGTCCCGACGAAAACGCGTCCGTATCGACGGTGTGGAGGTTCCCGGCGAAGAAACCTTAAGTGGTCCGCCAGTACACTGATGACTTCATCAATTCGGGCAGGACCCACCTCAGACATCGGTTCGAGTTCGTTCAGCAGAGCAACAACTGAATCAGGGTCTCCGAGCGCTCTAGCAGCGAGGCCTCGAAGGTGATAGAGCCACTCATGCCACTGCGCCGCGGCCGGCAACGCGTCCAGAGTTTCAATCAGGGGGAGAGCAAATTTTTCGAGGTTTTGCAGTCGCTCGAGTTGCAGGTCGAGGCGTTCCCGTTCAGTTGGATCTTCATCCTTAAGGGCGGAAATTTGAAGCCGGAACTCTTGTTCAAGACCCCGGAGCCGGCGGAACCAGCGATCCCGCCCGCCAACAACGGCGGCGTCGACGAGCAGTTTTTCCCAAGCTATCGGCGTCGCTATGGTTGACGCGCCGCTTGACAGCTCCCCGTTGGATATTTCCTGGTTTAGGAAGACTTCGTCGGCCGGCGGTACAAAACGTACTTCATTCTGTTTCGGGGCGTCAGAACTATCGATCGCTGGAGCCTGACCAAGTGACAGGTATTCTGCGAAACGAGATGCGGAACACTTCTCCGACGCGCACGCAAGGAGGGCAAGGAACGCCCGACCTGCGGGATCCGGGCGGGCTGAGCCGCGCGAAAAGAAGGCGGGGATATTTGCCCTGCGGAAAGCCTCTTCGAGGAGCGGCTGGTACCGCTCCGGACTTCGGAGCAATACGGCAACCCGGTCGAACGGTACGCCCGTTTCCGTGAGCAGAAAGGTACGTCGCGCAATCTCGACGGCTTCCAAGCCCTCGCCTGGAGCACTGAAGATATCGACGGACTGATCATATGCCCGTGGGGGTGGTTGCTCGATCGAGAAGAGATGACTTCGGACGTGTTCGAGTCCGGAGGCATTGGAGTCAGGTTCGAGGACCTGCGCTTTGACACCCAATGCCGCTTCCAGAGCGTCGATTGCTACAGCATCCTTTGGATGCGCCGTAGCCATTACGGCCTGTGAACGCCCAGCGACCGCCCTGATGAAATTGACATGCGCTCTTGAGGACAACGGCAGGTCAAGTAGGACGGTTGGCAGCGCGACCAATCGATGCTTGCCGTGATCCGCAATCTCTTGGGCGAGACGGAGCATTTTCGATTGATCGGCCAAGCCGCACTGGGCCAGTTCCTCCTCGAAAGCCTTAAGAAGACTTTGAAGATCCGTGAGCGCGCCCGGGGCAGCAGCCATGGTCGCGGCCTCGACCCCCGCAAGCCGGAGTTCGGAAATTGTCGATGCGAGTGCGGAAGCGAAGCCAGGGAATCCTGCGACCGGGCGAAAATACTCGAGATCGCCCGCCGTGTTTAACCGATGCGTAACCCGAGCTGCAACGGCTTCTTCGCCGAGCCTTGACAGCGGCGCCAAACCGAGTTCGGCGCTTTTCAGAAGCGCCAATTCCGACGTGACCTGAGTAAGGCTGAGGCTGTGGATCCCCAGTGATCCAGGACCAGACATTTGGCGCGCGAACTCGTCCACGGAGGTCCTTGTTGAACCGATCATGAGGACCTCCGACCCATCGAGGCGACCGGCGAGCCATTTCCGCGCTGCGTCGAGCCTCTCTGCGGCTGAAGTGGAGCAAATTATCTCTTTTCGCGCCATGCCGAACGTTCAGTTTAGTGGAAACGCAAGCGCTGAGCGAAGTCAGGTTGTGCCGTGGAGCCTAGGCACGCTGCGTAGACAGATTCGTAGAACTCCTGATTCTCGAGTTGATAATCTCATTTACCGAGCGATTTTCGAACGTTTTTGACGGCGGGCTTGATCCCGGAGCCGCTGATGTTGAGCCCTCCGAACGGCAGATGGGGAGTTGCTCTCGGGTGATTAACCCGAACCGGCTGATCGCGCCAGATATGCGAGTGTTGCCTGGCGACTCGGTTATCGGATTTTCGGTATCCGGGAGCAGGGCGGGTCACGGCTCAAGGAGGCGATGGCGCGTTTCCTCGATCTGCTTCGCGAGGCGCTTTTCGTCCGGAAGAGCTAACCGGTACTCTCTTGCCAGCACCGTGTTTCGGAGGCCCTCGAGAGCATTATGCGCTACTGCCGTGTCTTGTTCGGAACAGAGTATTAGACCGACCGGCGGGTTCTCATCGGTCAACGTCCAATGCTCGCGAGCATAGTTCAGATAAAGATTCATCTGTCCGGCATCGGCGTGCGTAAATTTGCCGATTTTCAGATCGATTACGACGAGGCAACGAAGTCCTCGGTGGAAGAGTAGCAAATCAACGCGGTACCATTCCGTGCCGACCCGAAGACGACGTTGGCGGGCAACGAACGTGAAGTCGTTTCCTAGTTCCAGAAGGAATTTTTCAAGTTCGCTGATGAGCGCGTTTTCGAGATCCGATTCGGAGTATTCATCTCTCAAATTGAGGAACTCCAGTACAAAGGGATCGCGAACCTCATAGTCCGCGGCGGAGTCCTTGGAAATCGATGACGCCTTCTTCTTCCCGTGAAGACGGTCGTACGCTCGACTAGCGATCTGCCTGTCCAATTCGCGGACGGACCATCCACCACGCAGCGATTCTTTTTCGTAATAACTCCTGGCTTGCGCCTCAGGCACGGTCAACAGGCGAACGTAATGGGACCACGAGAGAGGGAAGGCCGAGATGACGGGAGAAAGTCCAGACGGTGTCTGGACAATTGAATCCGGTCCCGAAAGTTCAGACAGCGTCTGGATTTTTTCGCGGTATGCGAGGAAGAACTGGCGCATCTGAAATACGTTGGTCCGTGAGAATCCCCTACCAAAACGCGTCGTTAGGTCCGTGGCCAGCCTGGTGACGAGTTCTTCGCCATACGACGCTCGATCCGCGCCCAGTTGCTCCTGTTCTACAATGCGACGCCCGATCTGCCAATATGTAGCGGTCATCACGGCGTTCACCGCGCGCCCCGCCGATTGTCGGGCGTATTCCAGAAGGCGGGATACCTCCGTCAACAAATCGTCGTATTCGGCGAGGTCCGAACTCTTGGGTAGTGAATCGTCTCGCATCAATCACCTGCGTGAGCGCCGAGTTGAAATTGAAGAACCTGATGCAATTTCTCTCTCAGTTCCGTCCTGACCATTTCAGCGTAGATCTAACCCCCCGCTGGCGGCCGGGAATAATTCCGTTAGCGGTTCCAGCAGAGGGGGGTCTGACGTGAAGACCACCAAAACCGTGTCAAAACCGTGTCAAAACTCTTTGCGTTGGCTATGCTGGGGTTAGCTTTGAGCCAAAAGCAGATTCCCCAACTTGTTGAAATCATTAGAGGTGTGGAGAAATTAAAGAACCGTTGGAATGGGTCAGGATGCGCCCAAGGCAGGTGCGCTACCAGGCTGCGCTACGCCCCGACTTTCTATGCCCTTCATTTTAAATTACTTCCTTGTCTGCTGCAAGAGCCTTCGGTATCGTCCGTGTCAAAACCGTGCCAAAACCTCACGGCAGCCCCAAACCGTGCCAAAACCCCAGACCCATGTTTTCAAGCGCTTAGAGGAGCTGTAGGCGGGCGATTGTTCCAAGCATCGCGTTTAGGATCGAGTGGGGAAGATAGGTGCGCGGGCCAGCCCCACGGAAGTCCTTGATTTAATTGGACACCGCCAACTTTCTACGCACCTGCTTTTAGAGCAGGGCGAAGATTAGCGGGTGCGGATAAAGGCCGCCTGATTCGAAACTAAGAAGTCGCAGATTCCAATCCTGCCGCCCCGACCACCATCTTCGACACCGGAAACCACGAGGTATACGACGCCCTCGTCGACAAGGTCATGAACGTGATTCGCGCCCGAAACAGATGGCGACCTATTCCTCTCCCGATCAAATCGCGGAAGTCGTTTATGAAGCGGCCACGGACGGCAAGGACCAGCTTCGCTATGTTGCTGGCAAGGATGCGAAAGCAACCTACGCGATGCGCCTGAAAGTCGGAGACGAGGCCTTCCGAAAAGGGATGTCGCAATAGTTCTTTGGTTAGTTCGCCAGGCGGCATCAAGCTAAGACTGACCGGCTTCCGCGCCAACCGGGCTCATCGGAGCTAACCCAGTTGGACGTGTTCGCCCGCCGGTCTCCGAGCCGTGCGGCCTGGCCTAGGCTCAAGCTCGGATGCGACTCAGCGCCATCATCTCCGGGTAATGATAGACCTCCGATTTCGCAGGCGGGTGCAGGGACGTCGCGATCATCGCCTTCGCGATCTGTTCGACGGTGATCGATCTGTATTTCGCGGGCGTGATGAACGAGAACGCAGGAAGCACTTTCTCGAGCAGCCACGGCGTGTGTTGCGATCCGATGATCATCGCCGGGCGGAAGATGCTGACGACACGCGGACCATTCGCCTTCACGGCCTCCTCGGCCTCGCCTTTCACACGAGCGTATCGCGCCATTCCCGCGGCGCCTGAACCGGTCGCCGACGCGCTCGGATTAGCCCCCGCGGCGGACATGAATGCCAGATGCTTTACCCGCCCCAAAGCTTTCAGCCCGCGCCCAAAGGCCGCATTCAAACTGCACATCGACCACCCGATGCTCATCGATTGTGAGCTTCGCGGTGCCTGCCCCGACGCCCAACACACTGAACCCAACAGCTTCGCCTTCGAGCGGACGAAGGGCCTCCGTCGTCGCCTTTTCGACGCCTTGCGCATTCATTACGGGAACGAGCACCTCGCGGAACTCGGCACCCGCATCACGCGCCATGGCGACCTCATCCGGCTGCGAACGCCGCACGAGAGCCACGATCGGTCTAAACGAACCATTGCGAATCAGTTCCCCGATCAGCGCCTTGCCGACCGATCCAGATGCGCCGAGAACCACAGCCGCTTGCGTGTTTGACATAAGCGCCTCGCTACTTGAGGACTCCCTTAGCTCCCTGCAAAATCAATTCGAGCCCTTCCTTGTAGCGGCGATCAAATCTATCGAACAGAATGGGACCGCTCTGGCGCAGGATTGGAAACTCCTTCGGATCAAGCTGCGCGCTTCTTTCGGCGAGGTCGTACTGCGGGGAACGCTCGCCCGGACGTGGGAAGACGGCCTGCTCCTCCATAACGGAGCTGATCGTATAGTTGTAAATCGTGCTCATCAGAACCACGACCTGCCGGACGGTGAAGCCGCTCCCGACGAGTCTCGCCCCAATGCGCTCTGCGGTCTTCATGTATTCCGTATTGGTCAGCCGGGTTCCCGCGACCATCCTCGCACCGTCGCGGTATGCCAATAGCGTTTTGCGAAGACCTGTGCCGAACAAACCGGCCCAGGCGCGCCAATCCGGGGCATCCTTCTTGGGTATGAGGTTACGAGCTCCCTCGGCGAGAACGATGGTGGCCATCTCGTCGATCAGCTCTTCCTTGCTCTTGAAATGCCAGTAGACCGTCGCCGCCTGAATCTTAAGCTCCCGGCCGAGGAGCCGGAGGGTGAGCTGTTCCAGCCCGACCTCATTCAAGAGCTTTAGGCCTGCGCGGCTCACCATGTCGCGGTTCACTTTCATCAACCCATCGATACCAAGTTGACATTTTAAAGTCAAACGGTGTTCAATTACTTGAACGATGTTAGATTCAAAGAAGTGGAGAAAAGGAGATCCGCATGAAGGCAGCAATCATCACTTCAGCCAGAGAAAAGCCCGCTTATGGAGACTTCAATGAGCCCGTCTGCTCGGAACAAGCCGAAATAATCACGGTCAGCACTTCCGCGCTCAGCCAGTTCAGCAAATCCAGGTCCTCGGGCGCGCATTACAGTGCGGACCAAGAATTCCCCTCCGTGGCAGGGGCCGACGGCGTTGGCCGCACAGCGGATGGCCGGCGGGTCTATTTCGTGCTGCCGGAAGCCCCGTATGGGGCGCTCGCCGAGGCATCTCTGGTTCGCTCCGAGCAATGCGTTCCAATTCCGGACGGCATCGGTGACGTCACGGCGGCCGCGATCGCCAATCCGGGAATGTCGGCCTGGGCTGCCCTGCAGGAACGCGCTCACCTTCAACCAGGAGAAACGGTACTCGTCAATGGCGCGACGGGAACGGCGGGCAGGCTCGCGATCCAGCTTGCGAAACATTTTGGAGCAGGAAGAGTTATCGGGACGGGACGGAATGAAAGTGAACTCAAGGAACTGGAGTCCTTGGGCGCGGACATCGTGATTCCGTTCACGATCGGTGGTTCCTATCCGTCGGGAGCAAAACAGTACGAACAATCCCTGCTCAGGGAATTCGCGAGCGGCATCGACGTTGTAATTGATTACCTCTGGGGCGAGACCGCAAAGACCGTCATCGTCGCGATCGCCAAAGCCGTCGACGACGCCCGTCCGGTCCGCTTTGTGCATGTGGGCGGCGCGAGCCGCGAGGAAAATGTCGAACTGCCCGGCGCGGCGCTTCGTTCCTCCGCTATTCAGTTGATGGGCAGCGGCGTCAAGAGCGTTCCTTTCCAGAGGTTGCTGGTTTCGATCAGGAGAGTCTTTGATGCCGTCGTCCCGGCAAAACTTCAGATTGCGACCAGGACAGCGCCGTTATCAGAGATCCGGGAGTTGTGGGATGCTCCCGGGAAGCCGCGCGTCGTCGTTGAGATTTAAGAAGAGCAGCCGTCCGAGCAAGCTGCTCAGGAAACAAAAAGACGACGCCTCACGTAATGTGGTTGTGATGCCTCTGCGCCAGCTCAAAGCATTGCGGGACGACAACTGCAGCCAGGCGGTCACTGACCTCGCCATCGGCTGGCTGGAGGCCCATCGCCCGGATCTGATAGAGAACCTTATGCTGCATGGACACTGGCAAGGCAGGAATACCGCGAAGCGGCCTGGGATATTCTCGAATTTCTGAACGAAGAAAAGGTCGCGATACCTACATCCCTCATCGGACGGGTGGATCTGATCGCCGAGGTTACCGGAAGGGCCGCGTCGCCGCTGGCTTGGCCGAGATCGCGCCAAGCGGTAAGCCCTTGCCGAACAGTCGGAGCAGCGTCTGCCGCCGCCTGTGCTTCTCGAAATCTGCGACCACACGAAAGGACGAAACCATCTCACCCAGGAAATGGCCGACTGCGGATTGCGTATGAGAAGCGCCCCGACCTCTGGCTCGCCGTCGGGGAAGAACACCGTCATGAGGTGCTGCTCGACGCCACCGATGGAGTTCGGCACGCATGGCGGGGCCCAGCCCCTCATCGGCTTCCATCTCTACCGCGCCTGCCTGGATTCGAACCACGAACTTTATAGGATTTTCAATCGCCGCAACTTATTGATTCCAATAAGTGGCTGAAATCGTCAAAAGCATCAAAAGCAGGGTCGTGGTACAAAAAGTGTACAAAAATTTCCTGAGGTCATCGCGAGCGCCTGCGTTATCTCTCAATCACTCGATTGTTTCCTCGTAACGCCGACATCTGTAAACCTGGATGGATACGATCCAGCTTGCGACGAAGAGCCCGATGATCGCAAAGCCCAAGGCGGTGAAATTCTCGTTGAGATTCGAAACGATCCTCCAGAACCACCCTACTGGATGGAGCTGCTCGGATAACAGACCCAACGATTCTATTCCGCCCACAAAGAGGGCGACCCGACGAAAACAATCGTGGAATGGCCGAACGAGAACATCAGCCCCAGAGCCACTGGCCGCTTACCCTCCTGCATCAGCTTGCGCGTGACGTTGTCGATCGCCGCGATGTGGTCGGCGTCGACCGCGTGCCGCAGGCCGAAGCTGTAGGCGAGGAACGCAGTTCCCAGCAGCACGGGATAATGCCGGAACGCGAAAACCGCCCAGGTCCAGGCGGAGACGTTGATGGCGAGCAGCAGGGCATAGATGCCGAAGACCCGGTGTCGGGTATCGCCCGCAGCGTCGTCGAGGACGGCCCGGAAGAAATGCGGCATCGGCCCGGCTCTACGGCTTTGCTGCTACTTCCTTGATGGTGAAGATGGCGCTGTCCGGCAGGTTCAGCACGTCGCGGGCGGCTGCCGCTTGCCGGTCTTCCAGGATATCGAGGTATTTGGAAAGGAACTCCGGCCGGAGGCGGAAAGAGAGGACCTCGCCGGAATGGCTGTCCTTGATGACCGTCTCCAGGTTGGCTGGCGTTGTCTCCACTAGGCGCAGATTTAGCTTGCCCGCGCTCACGCCGGTCGCGGCCTGGATGCCGTCCGCGATGCAGCTCCACTGCACCTGGAAAGGCGTGTGATGGGTGACGTCCAGGCTAAAGCTGCCGCGCTTCTCGTGCAGCTCGCTAAGAGCGCGAGCGCCGATCCTATAACCCGCGACGGCGAAAACGCCCGCCGCGCCATGAAACTCCGCGACACGCGCTAGGATGTCGTTCGCTGCCGATGGATTTTGCGCGAGGCCGGCGAGGGGGAACACCAGGAGCGCGGTAACCGTCGCTTTCCTGCTTAACATCTTTAGGCAGCCTCCTTTGTTTCAATTCCCGAAAGAGCGTCACCGATCAGCACGCGAAGCACATTGGCGTGTTCGGTAAAATCGCGGTCCCCCGCGCCGTAGCCGCTGGTCCGGACAATGATCGGCGGCAAGGGGCCGAAGCTCGAAGCAAGGCAGGCGAGCGCCGCCCCGGTCGGCGTGGTCAATTCGAAGCTCGGCCCGCGCGTATAGATGGGCTTGTCCTGGAGCAGGCGCGCGGTCGCCGGCGTCGGAACCGGCAACGTCCCGTGCTCGGTCTCGACCGTGCCCGCGCCGACATTGAAGGGAGAACAGGCGATCTCGTCAACGTCCAGCAATTCAAGCGCGACGCAGGCGCCGACGATATCGGCGATGGAGTCGGCCGCTCCCACTTCGTGGAAATGAACCTTCTCGATCGGGATCTGGTGGACGGCCGCTTCCGCCCGGCCGAGATGCTCGAAGGCCGCGACCGCGCGCGCCCTCGCGCGTGCCGGCGCGCTGGAGGCCTCGATCATCTTCACGATGGCGGGAAGATGGCGATGCCGCTTGGTTTCGGCGACGGTGACGCGGAACTTGGTAGCGCCGATGCCGCGCCGCTTGACCTTTACGAATTCGAACGATGCTCCCGTCCCGAGGCTTTCGAGCGCCTGCACGATCGCGGCCTGGTCCGCGCCGGCGTCGACCAAAGCGCCCACGGTCATGTCGCCGCTCATCCCCGAGAAGGCGTGGAAATAGCAGAGCCTCCCCATATCAAAAGCCCATGCGCAGCCCGAACCGCACCTGAAGCGGTTCCACGGGGTGGAAGACGTCGGTGAACGCCGCATCGGCGGTGGGCGTTATCCGGGATGTATAGGCATAGTCGATGTCGTGATCCTTGCGGTTCAGCAAATTCAAAGCTTCGACGACAAAGCTCCATCTCCTGGAAATTCGATAACGGACCTCCGCATTGAGCAGGACCGTCGAAGCGGAACGATAAATTCCGTCCGACGTCAGGTCACGCGGGCCAAAGGCGCGCAGGCGCAAACTCGCTGAAAAACGCTTGTAGTCATGCATCGTGAGGCCGGCGGAGGCCACCAGCCCAACCGCTTCGGGTACGCGTTTGCCGCCCGGGCTGTTCGGCGCAGCGTCATCCGGATCGATTTGAGTGAAGAAAGCTCTGGAATCTGCAAAGTCAAAATCAAAGGCCCAATGCTCCAGGGGCGTGTAGTAATTCGCCCATTCGATGCCATAGCGATTGCTCGGCGACAACGAAGCGACCGTGCCGCCGGTGTCGCCGTCCTGCAGTAGCTCGGATTGGCTGTGAAGGTACCAGAGTGAAAACGTGCTTTGCAGATGCGGGGCGGCCGTCGTGCGCACGCCGACTTCCGACCCCTTGGTTTGAATAAGAGCGCGAATTCTCGGCGTGGCCGTCGGAAAGGGATTGTCCGGCGAAATGGGTTCCTGCGTTTGCGTTGCGCCGCGCGCGTCGTTGCTGTGGAAACTGAAGCCGCCCTGTACATAGAACTCCGTCTTGCGCCACGGGCCGAAAATCAGGCTCGCTTTGGGTTCGGGCATGAACTGGGTGACTGAGCCGGAATTTGCGGCCGCGAAGTTGACCACCGGAGCGCCGGGCAATTCGCTGGCGGTATAGCTGGGCGTCAGGCTGGTGACGTTATCAAAAACTTCGTCGCCACGGAAGGCCAGGACGGTGCGAAAGTGCTCCGCCCACTGGATCTTGTTTTCCACATAAAAACCGAACATCGTCTCCGTAAATCTGTTCACATCCGTGTCCGCCGGCAAGACTGCCGCCAGGTTCGGGTCACTGTTACATGCGTCGATGGGTTCGTCATTGCAGGCGTTGATATCGTTCTTGTCGGTGCGCACGCGGTTTTCCGTGCGGTAAAGGCCGTTGTGCACCCAATCGTTGCGGATCTGCAGTCCGAATGTATTCTCCACCTTGCGGCCGAACCAATTGTTGAAACGCGTATGGCGCACGTCGACCCCAAGCACAAAGCGGCTGTCCTGCTGTTCGAACTGGTCACCCTTCACGGGGTCGTCCAGATAGTAGGTGAAATCGGAAAACAGATTGAGGTAGTAATAAAACCCGTAGGCCATGATTTGCGTTCTGGAATGGTCGTTCTGGCGATGCCATTCCGCCTGCAGGCTATGACGCTGCGAATTGCCGCCGTCGGTCGGGTTCAGCGCGCCGAAGAAGCCGACCAGGGGCACCGCGGTGATCGGGATCTGGTCGCTCGAATACCAATTGCCGTGGTAGGCATGGGCCGTGATGCTGAAACCGTTGGCTTCGTCGCCCTGGCTGTAGGTCAGAATGCCGTTTAACTTGGAATAATTATCCGAATGCGTCCAGGGACCGTCGTCGTGATAGAACTCTCCGCCGAAGAGCAGATTGCCCGATCCGACCTTTTGCGATACGCCGAAAACGGCCCGTTCATAGCCGTACATGCCGCCTTCGACTTGAAAGAAGTTCTCGGGCAGCGTCTTATAAAATTCCAGATGGGCCGATCCGGCAGAGCCATAATCGCCGACGTCGGCGTAATAGGGACCTTTTTCGTAATTCACCCGCTGCACAAGCTCTGGGATGACGATGTTCATATCCGCGTACCCCTCCCCATGGGCGTGCGAGGGCAGGTTGAGCGGCATATCGTCGAGGAAAACGGCGAAATCCGTGCCGTGGTCGAGATTGAAGCCGCGCAGAAAATATTGATTAGCCTTCCCTCCGCCGGCGTGCTGCGTGATGATGACGCCGGGAACCGTTTCCAGGACCTCTCCCGAACGAAGAATAGGGCGATCCTCAAGCTCCGTTTGCCCGACGGTTCCCTGGGTGGCGGATTGGGCGATCCCGGTTAGGTCGTCCTCGCGGCCCTGCACGTTGACGGTCGTGCTTACCGCTCTTACCGCCAGCGAGATGCGGAACGGGGCAGGCGCTTCGACACCTATCGTGACGGCAATTTCTTTGGTTTCGAAATCGGCGTGAGATATCACGAGGCGATAATTACCGGCTGAAAGTCCGGAGATCGTGAAGGATCCGTTCGTATCGGACTCGGTCGTTCTGAGGACGGTACGGTTCGCGCTTTGAAGCTCTAGGGCAGCGCCGGCAAGCGGCGCCCCGGACGTGTCGACGACAGTTCCCGTCACCGGAAAGTCCGCTGCCCAAGCACACCACATCGTTGCGAATAGGATCGAAGTGATGACGACTGGGCGTCGGGACATAGGTTCCTTTCAGTTGTGCTACAGAATTTCAGAACGTGCTACTGGTCTAAAATGGTAGCACTAAACTTCAGAAGGTGTTACGCACCAGGCGGGTGCTTCGGATTTCTGCCCCGTCGGACAGGAGTCCCAAATGGCTGAGCTGGCACGCATCGGGATCGCGATCCCCGACGACCTTCTGGGGGAGTTCGATCGGCTGATCGAGAAACGCGGCTATGCAACGCGATCAGAGGCGGTGCGCGACCTCATCAGAAAAGAGATGGTCGATGAGATTGCCGCTTCGCCGAATGCCGAAGTCTATGGGACTGTCACGCTCATTTACGATCACCACACGCGTCTGCTGCCGGAGAGGCTCACCGAGTTGCAGCATCAATACCACGCCGCCATCATGTCCAGCGTTCATATTCATCTCGATCACGACAACTGCCTCGAAGCGATTCTGGTGCGCGGCAAATCGGCTCTGGTCCAGAAGCTCGCGAATGCACTGATCGCCACAAGAGGCGTGAAGCACGGCCGCTTTATGTTGACCACATCGGGCCGGGATCTGCCGTGACCGCAATTTCAATCGAAATTGCCGCTTCGGCTCTCCATGGGCGTAGGATGTTAGCTTGCGGCGCTGTCTAGCATTTTTGCTTCTGGCGGTGATGATCTCCCCGATTGTCGGGTTGCTCCTTGCCGCTAGCCCGGAATCGAACCTGCCAGCATGTTGTCGGCGCAACGGAAAACACCATTGCGCGATGATGTCCTCTGAGCCCGCGTCGTCGTCCGGGCCTTCTTTACGCGCTCGCCGATGCCCAGTCTATCCGAATCTGAATTTCCAGGTCGGAAGCGGCCTCGTTTGCTTCGTTCCGCCAGCACACGGATCCTTCAGCCCACGCATTCCACGCCCTGCTCCAATACCGCTCGAGCGATCATTTAAGGACGGACGTTCCAGCCGTTCATGTCCGAAGCGCGGTCCTCCTACGCTCCTTTCCTAACGACATCTGCAGCAGCACTCGGTCTGCGTCTTCCCCGAGGAGTGATTGCGGTTTGTCGAACATGCTGTCAACGGAAAAGGGGACGCACGAGAGAGGTGGATCACCGTGCATCAAATTGTTATCGATACTGAAGGCACTTTTCCCAGAAGTAAAGCATTTCTGCGCGCCAGGAGAATACTGCCGCTTTTATTGGGTCTTCTTTTTGCAGCCTCGGGCGACGCTCAAGAGGGGAGCAAAGCTGGGACGATTAACGGAAGGGTCACCGACCAATCGAATGCAGTCGTTCAGGATGCCGCAGTCATTCTGCTGAATGGCGCTGCCTCGGTTCGTCTGCAGCAGGCCAAGACGCGACCTGACGGCACTTTTTCGTTTCAAAATGTTCCTCCTGGAGATTATGTAGTGGAAGTGCAGAGAACTGGGTTTACGCAGGCGGAGAAGAGAGTTTCGCTCGCGGCTGCTGAGTCGTTGGGACCAGTCACCATTCAGATGACAGTAGCCGGTCCGGGCCAGCAGGTGACCGTAAGTGCGGAGTTGAATTCGTTTCAGACGGACGAGTCTTCGACGGCGACCAAGATGAACATACCGCTAAACGAAATTCCACAGGGCGTGGGTGTGGCCAACCAGGCTCTGATCCAGAGTCAACAGGACGTCTATTATGCTGATGCAGCGGAGAATATCAGTGGGGTCAATCGAGATGTTCTCCTGGCGGGCGATGTCGGCAACGCCCTCACCATCCGCGGACTTCCGCTCGGGATTTTCAGCAACTATTACCGCGACGGCTTCGCTTTCGACGGCATGGTTCCCTCGGACTCGACCGATGTCGATCGTGTCGAAATCCTCAAGGGGCCAGCTTCTGTCCTCTACGGCAGAGCAACGTCCAGCGGCATCGTCAACCTGATTACAAAGGAGCCATTGCCGGCCACGCACTACACCTTCACGTTTCAGGCTGACCGGTTCGGCGCCGTGCGCCCGACTTTCGACATTACCGGTCCAATCGCTGGGAGCGAGAAGCTGTTTTACCGCCTGAATGCGGAGCTGGCCGATGCTTCCAGCTTTCGAAACTATTTTCATGATCGCCGCTATTTTCTTGCGCCAGCGCTAACCTGGAAGCCCCAAAAGGCCACTACCATCCGCTTTTTGATCGAGTACCTGCACAGCTCGACGACCACCGACTATGGTATCCCCGCGCTTGGAGACCGTCCCGCGCCGGTCTCAATCAGCTCCTATTACGGCGAGCCATGGCAGCACTCCCATCTGCAGAACGAGCTTGGAAGCGTCGATGTATCGCACAACTTGAGCTCTCGTTGGGTGGTCCGAAGCCGTTTTCGTGCGACGCTCACCGACTGGAACTACCTGGACACCAGTCTCGGTTACCTCCTCCCCGACAACCAGACGTTCACGCGGTACGACGAGAATACCGCCTATCCGCTCCGGCTCTACGACTGGCAGACCGATCTCACTGGCATTTTCAAGACTGGCAGCATCGAGCACAACTTCCTTATGGGGTTTGAGTATGGCTTCGAATCGGTCGTGCAGCGCGGCGTCTTCAGCGATGCACCGCCGATAAACCTGTATAATCCTGTCTACTTCAGCCAGGCTACGCCCAGCGCTGCTGCACTCGCCGCCAATTTCTTCAATCCGAACGACCCGGATTATTTCCCGATCAGCGGTACCACTAGGCTGATGACCCACGGCGGGTATCTGCAGGATCAGATCTCACTGTTGCCTAAGCTGAAGGTGCTCGTCGGCGTGCGGTTCGAAGGGTTCACGCAGAAATACGACGAGCTGGATTACGACACCCACAACCGGCAGAGCAATGTCTCCGCTCTCCCGCGGGTCGGCATCACTTACCAAGCGTTCCAGCCGCTGTCGTTCTATGCCAGTTGGAGCCGGAGTTTCAGCCCTACTCTCGCGGCGCAGTTCGGACCCAACGGTCAGCCATTCGTTCCGGAGAAGGGCACCCAGTACGAAGTAGGGGCACGGACCTCCCAACTCCACGGAAGGTTGACATCATCCGTGGCGCTGTATCGCATACGCTCATCCAACTTGCTCATTACCAATCCCGGGAATCCGCTGGCGTCAATTCAGCTTGGAGAGGTTGAGTCAAAGGGCATTGAACTGGACACCTCAGGACGAATCCTGGCGGGATGGAACGTGACTTTCGCGTACGCATTCAACGAAGCAACAATCGTCTCGGACCCTATCTATACGATTGGCAACACTCTTCAGAACGCTCCGCGTCATAGTGGCAGCATTTGGACGGTATACGAGATCCAGCGAGGCGCACTGCGCGGATTGAGTTTCGGTGGGGGTATTCAGGCGCGCAGTTATCGCTACGTTGATCCCGCAGACGATGTCGTCCTGCCTGGATACGCCCGCTTGGATGCTACGGCAAGTTACGTGTTTGGTCCTTCGCACAGCGAGCAAAAGCGCTATCGAATCGCTGTGAACCTTCAAAACCTGACAAACCGGCTCTATTATGTCTCAGGCAACACACCAAACAGCATTTTCCCCGGTTCTCCGATTAACGCCATGATGGAGTTTCAAGTGCGTTACTGAAGTCGACTGCTCATGTCCACGCAAAAGGAAGGAGTACATTTGGCGAGGAGTTGGCCAGCATATCGCACGATCTGGCGCTGGCACTTTTACGCCGGCGTCATTGCAATACCGTTCATTCTGTGGCTGGCAATCACCGGCTCAATTTACCTTTTCCGGCCGCAAATCGAAGCATGGCTTGACCGCCCTTACGAAAATCTGTCGATCACGGGCGTGCGTGCGAGCGCCGAGGAGCAGGTTTCTGCCGCGCTCAAAGCCGTCCCCGGATCAAACCTGCACTTCTACCAGCTTCCTACTACGTCTCAATCTGCCGTCCAGATCATCGTCGGCCGGGGCGCGAAGGAATACCGTGCGTACGTGCATCCGCAGACCGCTCAAGTCATGCGGATTGTTAACGAAGAGTCCCGGCCGATGACCGTCGTCTTCCATTTGCACGGCGAACTTCTCATAGGTGATCGCGGGTCGATGATCGTTGAGCTTGCGGCGTCATGGGCGATCGTCATGATTGCCACAGGGATTTTTCTCTGGTGGCCGCGCGACGCAAAGGGACTCGGAGGCATTATGTATCCGAGACTCCGAAAGGGGCAGCGAATTTTGTGGCGCGATCTTCACTCGGTAACGGGAGTATGGGTCTCCGGACTGGTTTTGTTTTTATTGCTGACCGGTTTGCCGTGGGCGAGCAATTGGGGCAAGTACCTGGAGGCGATCCGATCTCTGACGCATACATCAGGCAATCCAGATTGGACGTCCGGGTCAGCGGCGGAAGCTGCGGCGCGTCTCTCTCGCAACCCGATGGAAAGCATGCCGGCAATGCACGCGCATCATGAGCTTGCTCAAAGCGCCGGTCCGGTCAACGGAATCGATAAGATCGTCGGTGCCGTCACTCCTTTGCACCTTGCCTGGCCGGTACTCGTTGCTCCGCCACTTGTTAGCGGCGGATTATGGACCGCTAAGTCTGACGCTCAAAATCGTACCCTGAGGACAAGTCTTCAATTGGATGCTTCTGGCACCGTCGTCCGCCGCGAGGACTTCGGTCAGCAGCAGTGGATTGATCGTTGGGTCGGAACAGGGGTAGCGGCGCACGAGGGCCAATTGTTCGGGCTCGCCAATCAGCTTCTTGGTCTCTTTACCGCGATCTGTCTCGTTGTTCTCAGCCTTAGTGCGCTCGTTCTCTGGTGGCGAAGGCGCCCTGCCAAGGCGCTCGGAGCTCCGGCCTACCTAGCCCCCGAAAGACCACTCGCCTTCAGCTTCGTGCTGGTATTGATTCTCTTCTGTATTTACCTTCCGCTCCTGGCAGGCTCGATCCTCGTCATTAGAGTTGTCGAGTTGCTCGTGCTGCGCAAGATACCCGCTGCGCGCCGGTGGCTCGGCCTAGCGAGCGCTTAGCAAAATGGGTCCAATAACGATCGACCGCATTCTTCCGCCCCGCATCCACGCTCCCCGACATGCGCTCGAACCACGAACTTGACAAGATTCTGAAGTCTCGCAACTTATTGATTCTAAGTTTCGCATAAGTCATCGAAAGCCTCAAAAGCAGGGGTCTCGGTAAAAACAGTGCCCAAAAATTCTTTGCCCCGTCAATGAGTGCAGCTCTCAACGAACCTTATCCACGGCCGGCGCACGCCAGCTACCGTCGAGGATGGCGGGTTTAGGCCAATATAAGCGAAAGGTCAGATTGAAAGGCCCGTTGCCGGCTGGCAACCAGTTCGACTGACGATCCGGTCCGGGGTCCTGGCTCTGGATGTATAAATCGAGCGACCCATCCGAATTGAACTTCAATGGATCGCGATCCCCTATCGCATACCGCCCAATCGGATTCGCGATAAAGTATCCGTCCTTGTCGTAAGCTGTGACGGACCAGAACGCGAGCACGGGCGGCAGGCTTGATGCATCGAAGTGCATCCGATACTGCGTCGAGCCGATGAAGGCCTGCCCGTCGCGGTCCGCCGAACTGTTGATATAGACCGCATCTTCAGCGGGATTGGCGCCGATGGCGATGCGGGCGGTCACAGCCCGCGCCATATAGTTGGTTCCGTAGCGACCGAGCGTCCCTTGGAAGGAAGTCCATCCCGGTTTCACAGCGGCACCGGAAGCGACGAAATTCTCAATATGAGCCATGGCCGTCCGAACTCCATGGTCTAAGGCGGCGAGTTGCTCAGGGGTGAACTTCGCCGCATCGAAGTCCTGTCCGGGAATCAGACCAATGCGAGCCAGGTCGCGAACTATTGCCGTATCGGCGGTGTGAGGTGGATTGGCCTTTAGCGCTTTGGCGAAAGCCGAGAAAAACGCCGCAGGCTGCATAGCCGCGATCCGGTCGGGCGGCGGAACGCCTGCCGCAGCCCGTGAAGGGGGAACTATCCCCGAAGTCTGTTCGCTTCCCGGAAAGAGGCTCAGCGGCACCGCGCGCATGGCTTGCTGAAACGCGTGGACATTTTCGTAGTCGCTTGCGCCATTAGTTTGTGTCCGCCCGAGTAGCCACACTTGGTTCGTCGGTGCATCAAGGCGCGTCACATTTGCTGGAAGCTTTCCGTTCCATCCCGGACCGGCGATCGCGAACCACGCCTCTCCGGTGCCTGTCGTTCGTTTTCCGGGATCGGCGAACGTCTCCGTCCACGCATCCATGAACTGAAGAAGATAAAAACGTCCACGGGAGTCGGCGACGTGCAGAAGGATGGGCTCTTTGGAAACGTCGAACCAGGCGTTTGTGTAAAGAGTGTCCGCATTTGGGCGAACGATCAGCCTGAAATTCGCGTCCGGAAACGCCGCGACATGCGTCAGATGATTGACCGGAAGCGCCGACATGGTCGCTTCGAGCAGAACCAGCGGATACGCATAGATGTAGGCGCGTTCGGCAATTTCCTGGATTTCACCGGGACCAGGGACTTGGGCATTGGTCGTTTGCGCATTAGCCATAGGCGTGTCCAAAAAAGGGGTTGCACAGAGTGCAAGTGTGGACAAAGCGAGTGTGCGGCAAAACTTCGTCGTCTTCACGCAATCCTCGTCAGTCATGATAGCGGAGGCTTGCTCAGTATTCCACAGGTATCGCTGCGGTCATGATTCGCCGAAATATAAAGCTCGAAAACCAAGGTCAGGTAGACCGCGAGGCGGTCGAGGGCCACGAACGTATCAAACGCCAAGTGGCTTTGCGCAGATGTCGCTGATGCATTCCCGCAGCCAGACGTGCGCCTGGTCGGCTTCCATTCGCGGATGCCAGAGCAAGGAGACTGTAAACTCCGGAGTGGGAAACGGAAGCGGGAAGGTAGATAGGTCGCCCCGAAGACCTCTTGTATGCCATTGCCGGAACGACCGTGCTCGGACCGAAGCTGGCGAAGTTTACGCGCGACTATCCGGACGTCGTTCTCGACATCACGGCTGATGACAGTCGCCTTGACATCGTTGCTGGCGGCTTCGATGCAGGCATACACTTCGGCGAATACATTCAGAAGGACATGATCGCCGTCCGGGTGTCCGAAGGACCACCGCGCCGCTATAGTGGGCGCACCTTCGTATTTCAAATCGCATCCGAAGCCGAAAGCGCCACACGATTTGCTCAAGCATCGGTGCATCAATTTCAAACATGGATCTGCCGGTTTATACAAGTGGGAGTTCGACAGGGGCAGGAAATCTGTTTCAGTCGCGGTGAACGGCCCTCTGGTCGTCGATGACCTAAAGCTAACGGTGCGGGCCTCACTCGATGGTATTGGCCTGGCCTTCGTGTCTGATGAGCGCGTAGAGCCGCAACTCAAAAGCGGTGACCTCATCCGCGTCCTGGAGGATTGGTGCCAACCGTTCCCCGGATTCTTCCTTTATTACCCGAGCCGTCGGCAGCAGCCGCCCGCGCTTTCTGCCTTGATCAGTACGCTTCGGTTGTAGCGGCATCGACTTGGTGTTCCTCGGATGTCATCAATTTTTCGGGTATGACGGGTGTAACGACGTGATTGGGCAAGCACCGCTTGCACAATTGACTCCGCGGGTTCAACAAACGTTGACGAGTCTCTGCGAGTTGCTGGGCCAAACACCGCTCGTACTGCCGCTGCGGACCGTTGTGAAATTGATGAGGGACGTTGGCCGGAATGTGCAGCGTCTTGGTTCACAAATTACGGGCTTCTGTACCGGGCAAGCTGGTCGATCACCTCCGACCGATTGAACAGCACAACCTCGCTCCGTCGCGTGTTTTTGAGGAATACTACCAAATTGGAGCCGGCGCCTGCCACGGAAGGATACAGAATCGCTTGCACCCCCAAGCCGGCAACATAGCTTCCGACCGCCTGAGATGTCCCCAGTTCGTGGACGTCCAGGCACTGTCGACGGAGACGTTCAAGGTCCTTTGTTCGAGACGTCTCTGCAAAAGAGATGTGCCGGTCGAGTTTCAAATCGATCCGGAATGTCACTCTTGGATATCTCTCAAGGTCGATCAATGCCTTACCGCCCAAACGACGCTTGCGCTCGGAGATCTCCTGCAGCAGTGTCTTTTCGGAGTCTGAGACGTACAAGGCTTTTGCTCCGATGGCAACGAACCGCCCACCCAGCTTCGCAGCGCCCGCGCCGCTCATAACGTCATCGGGGTGCATCCAGCGAAACTCTACTGCTCGAAAGAATACGCCTGAAAGGGGCGTCGCACTCGACGCCATGTTGTCTAGCAATCGCCGTTGCCTGGAAGTCAGCTTCACATGGGCTGCCCGGCCTGGAGTCGTCGGAACTCGATGATTGCGTCACGGACTCTTCCTGACATGAGGAGTTCAATCGGAGTCTGCCCGCTGAACGCCTCGTTCGGCGTTCGAAGCCAGTCGGATTGTTTTTCGTGCCGCACGTAGTCGTTCATCAAATCGACGAACTCTGCGATATCCGCGGCCCGCTTCTCGAGCTGACTGAGACCTACGCCAGCCTCCCAGTTTTGAACCGTCCGAGGGCTCAGCTTGAGAGCCGTCGCGAACTGCTCCTGCGTCAGCCCCAACTGCTGTCGGAGTGCGCCGATATCGATTGCCGGTTTGTCGCTAGACTTTAGGTCGAGGATCTTTGCAACCTCATCGGGGTCGAATGAGAGATGGGCGTGCTTCGGACGCATTTCCCCAAGCAGCATTCCCCACTTCGCCGCCGTCTCGGGCGCACGTGCCACCGAATAGAGCACGAGAATTTCATATCGGTTCCTGGACACGGTGCGCAGGACATCCTTTACTTCCTCCTTGGGCTCGCCTCCCGAGAGGTAAACAAGCAGGCGTTCGTTCTGCGGCAGCGGCCTTAGATGCTCAAACTCCAAAGCGCTCGGGACGGCGCCGAGCCGGCGGGCAAACCGTACTGCGGCCGACTTCACGGGTGCTTCAGCGAGTACGAGGAGATCGTGAACGGCTGTGGCCATAGCTGTCACCAGTTTAACACGAAGAAATACGCTAACACGAAAAACTGCTCACCAAGCCGAGGTCCTGCGTCAAGCAACCGAATATTCAGACGGCGTCCGGATTTTCTCGCGATGGACAAGAAAAAACCACTTTGGTGAGGGAGCCTGCCTCCACGTCGACCGTGCCAAAACCGTGTCTAAACTCCTTGCGGTAGAAGTGCTGGGGTTAGCTTTGAGCGAAAAGCAGATTCCCCAAATTGTTGAAAAGACGAAGAAGTGTGGAAAACTATTAGAACCGTTGGAGCGGGATTGGATGCGCCCAAGGCAGGTGCGCTACCAGGCTGCGCTACGCCCCGACTTTCTATGCCCTTCATTTTAAACTACTTCCGGATCCCCTACAAGAGCTTGTATCATCCACCGTGCCAAAACCGTGCCAGAACCTCACGGCAGGCCCAAACCGTGCCAAAACCACAGACCCATGTTTTCAAGCGCTTAGACGGGCTGGAAGTGGGCGCAAGTGCCCCAAACCTGGTTAGGATCGAGTGAGGAAAATAGGTGAGTGGGCCAGCCCTCCCGGAAATCATTGATTTCATTGAACACCGTTCTCTTTTCGCGCCCCTGCTTTTTGAGCAGGCAAAAAACTCGCTGAACGAGCTGAATAGGAATATTCAGCTCGTCGCTCCGAGATCAATCGTGGCGCGAAATGAAAGGGCGGGGGTTGCGAAGGTTAGAAGCTGCGCAGGAGGAAATCTCGTGTGCTCGCCAGCACTTTCTCTCGCATCGTGCGATCCGGCAGCAGTCGAGCAATTGCAACTGCCCCGATCATCGTAGAGACGGTTGCCGCAGTCGACGGCTGCGAGAGTCCGCTTGCCGAAGCCTGGTTCGCGGTTGGTGAGCGCATCGGCTACGCTCCCCTATCTCGCGCCCTGATTGCGAGTGAAGACGCGCCACTCAGGATTTTCTTGCGTCGGGAGGGAGATCCTGCGCACGCCGTTTCCTTTCTGCCTGGATTTCCCGCTGGCTCATTCGGGTGGGCAAAGGTTCGATGGTATTTGCCGGACGCAACGGAGATGCCGAAACTCTTCCTCGACTATATCGGCATGGGCGACAGCGACAAGCCCAAAGGCTACGATTATTCGACGGCGGAGCGCGCCGATCTTGTCGAAGCGATCTGGCGGGGGTTGGGTGTCCACTCAACGACACTGGTTGCATTCGACTTTTCCTCGCTCGTCGTTCTGGAGATCTTGCGACGGCGGCTTGAGCGCTCGGAGCGGGGCGAAACCCCAAGCGGGCCGGACATCCGCGGTGTCTTCATTTTCAATGGCGGGCTCTTCACGGACGGGCACACTCACCCGTGGTACACCACGCCGATGTTGCGCCGCCTCCCTAGCCGAACACGCCGCGGCGTGGGCCAGCCGTTTGCTCTCTTCAAGAGGATGCCGGGAGGGAAGAAGATGTGGTCCAGGGGCTATCACGTAACAGACGCCGAATTCCGCGAACTCTACAGCGCCATGGACCGGCACGATGGCCTGTTCTACCTCGCCGCCGCGGCAGGCTTCGTGGCCGATCACAAAGCGCAAGGCGATCGGCTCGATTTCGGTCACATCTATAAGGCCTA
>Ga0335069_10003446_pt1 | contig 23898 bp, 20 predicted proteins | sample Lox_Sample_11_FD_206714 | JGI IMG/M metagenome (GOLD analysis project Ga0335069, IMG submission 206714) | Soil microbial communities from Loxahatchee National Wildlife Refuge, Florida, United States - Lox_Sample_1.1 | ecosystem: Environmental > Terrestrial > Soil > Wetlands | place: USA... | reverse complement strand
TTCAGCATATTTGCGCCTTCACCTTCCGACATCGACTGCAATTCGCTTTCAGAGTTGTAGATCAGCAAAAGATATTGCATGGCTCCAGGCCCTCCATGTGCCTGTTCTACTCACTCATCGAACGGCCATTCCAGTTTTCGACAGCCGCGCAAAGAAAAATCTGCGGAACTTCCTGCCGTTGAGACGAGCGTGGAAAAGACCGGGCTCCTCCAACCGGTATAGACTTTCCCTTGAATGGAAACGACAGGTTGCGGCACCGCACTCATCACGCCCTTCCGGGCCGATGGCTCGATTGACGAGCCCGCCATGCGGGCGCTGGTGAACTGGCAGATCGACTCCGGCATCGACTTTCTCGTCGCCTGCGGCTCCACCGGCGAAGCCGCCACGCTCGACGAAGAAGAGTGGCTGCTCGCGGTGCGTCTCGTCGCGGAAACCGCCGCCGGCCGTGTCCCCGTCTGGGCCGGCTGCACGCACAACTCGACGCGCGCGCTCCTCCGCCAGGCCTCGCAATTGCGCGGAATCCCAGGCATCGACGCCGTTCTCTCCGCCAACCCTTATTACAACAAGCCAACTCAGGAAGGCCAGTTCCAGCATTTCCTCGCCCTGGCCCGCGCCCTCGACCCACTCCCCGTCGCCCTCTACAACGTCCCCGGCCGCACGGCCGCCAATCTCGAGCCGGAAACCGTCCTCCGCCTCGCCGAGGCCGCGGACAACATCCAGGCCATCAAGGAGGCCAGCGGAAAAGTTCCGCAGATCGCCGAGGTCGTCCACCTTCTTCCCCGCGAGTTCAAGATTTTTTCCGGCGACGACAACCTCGCACTCGCCGCCATCTGCATGGGCGGCCATGGACTCATCAGCGTAGCCAGCAACGAGGCGCCCGCCGAAGTTGCCGCCATGATCCGCGCCGCCCTTCAGAACAATTGGACCCAGGCCCGCGATCTCGAACGCAAATACTCGCGGCTGTTCGACGCCAACTTCTGGGAATCCAATCCCGGTCCGGTGAAGACCGTCCTCAGCCTCATGGGCCGGTCGACCGACGTTCTCCGCCTGCCGCTCGTGCCGCCGTCGCCCGCCGTCCGCAGCCGCCTGGAGCGGCTCGCCGGCGAGCTCGGCCTTCTCAAACATGTGCCCTCCCCCGCCGGCGAATTGCGCATGATCTGATCGTTTGTGCGCCGCCCCGTAATTCACAGGAAAATCACGGTCACGAATCCTCCCGCAGCCTAACAATCCAATTGCGGCTCGATTTCGCATTGTGCTACCGTTCAGCGATGACCGGGAATGTGTGCGCCGATGCGATGCCGCGCAGCATCCTTCCCCTGAAGCAAGGAGATCGAGTCTTATGATCAAGTACAGATTGCTGTCGATTGCTTTGACGATGGCGGCGGGGCTCTCCGCGGCCGCGCAGCCGTCCACCGGCGTCAACCCCATTCACTTCGACGAATGCAAGGGACTGCCCAGCCACAAAGATCTGCAGTCCGCCCTTTCGGCCGCCGTCAACACGCAGGGCGGCAACGGCGGCTTCGGCCTCAACATGTGGGCCACGGTCGTCAACCGCGATGGCATCGTCTGCGCCGTCGCGTTCACCGGCAGCGAACGCGGCGACCAGTGGCCGGGCAGCCGTGTCATTTCGGCGCAGAAGGCCAACACCGCCAATGCCTTCAGCCTGCCCAAGCTCGCCCTTTCTACTGCCCAGCTCTATTCCGCGGTGCAGCCCGGCGGCTCGCTGTTCGGCCTGCAGGCCTCCAACCCCGTCAATACTGACGTTGCCTATCGCGGCGACGGCAAGTTCTTCGGCCAGACCAACGATCCCATGGTCGGCGGCCGAATCGGCGGCGTGAACGTCTTCGGCGGCGGCCTCGCCCTCTATAACAAGAATGGCGTGCTCATCGGCGGCATCGGCGTCTCCGGCGACTCCTCTTGCGCCGACCACAACATCGCCTGGCGCACCCGCCACACCCTCAACCTCGACTTCGTGCCTGGCGGCGTCGGTCCCGACGCCACGCACCCCGACAACATCGTCTACGACATCACGCCGGCCACCGGCCTCGCGCTCGGCGTCAGCGCCTCCGGCTGGGGCCACCCCGTCTGCTCCAGCGCCGCACAAACCATCGCCGGCCTGCTCCCCGCTGTGCAGTAATTCAGGCTCGGCACTCTGCAAATCTGGGTGCCCCAGGTCCGGTCTTCCGGACCTGGGATACCTCCACTCGCACCCGTTCGCGGGTCCCGGGCGACCAATCCTTTATGAATTGAAGGGTTGGAGACCCCCACGCGTTCTGCCCCAATTTCGCCGTACAGCCGGAACGGTTGACACGTGCCGGCATCGGGACCAGCCCATCCAAGCGGCCTCGTGTGGCCACAAGACAGGTCTACTTTCGTCCAAATTTCTGCTGGATGGAAAAGGCGAACAGGGCCGCCTGAAAGGCAATTGCGAGCCGTTCCAAGCCCGCGATCAATCTGTCGGGAATCGAGAGCGTGACGACAGAACCTGAGCTGCCTTTCCCTGCTTCAAGGAAGGTAGTGGTCTCCAGGCTGTGCACGACGACATCCAGAAGACGGTGGCTATATCCGCTCAGCCAGAAGAGCGCAGGGAACAGGACGAAGATGCCCAGCAGCAGCCAGAAGAGCGCCAGCCCCGGGCGCGTCCCATACGCGCTCAGATACTTGTACCACGCCGCCAACGAAACATGCCGAAGATATCTGGGCTGAGTCAGGCGTTTCGATTCCATTTCGCCGAACTGGAAATCGAGGGCATCGTCGTATAGGCCTCTGCCTGCGTGAGCGATTCTCAAATCGTTGTAGAGTGTTCCCAAGGCTCGCAGCTCTTCGGTGCTTCGTGTGCCGGATCGGGCGGGAGTTCTTTCGTCAGAAACCGCTCGCCGGTCCGCGGCCCACAAGAATGTAGGCTGCCGGTCCCAGCGCACGTTCTGAAACCGCACCCGTCCTGCATTTGAATTCAGGAACCGGCAAGTCTGAAGATCGAGATTGCTGAAAGCGACGCTTTCGGGAGCCTCGAAATTGGCTCGGCAGAACGATGCGCCGTGATCGGAAAACACGCCGGCCTGGCTTCTGCGCACCACGGAGAGCACGTGCTTCACGCTGTCCGCGTTGACGCCAATGTCTCTTAGCCGAAGTTCCAAAACATGATCGGCGACCGGCGCCAGCATCGCGCAATGACGATCCTCGTTGTCCTGGGAGAGCAGGCCCGACGCGTTCAATGCCGCGAATAGATCGGGGCGGCTTCCAAAGTCTCTTCGTTCCAGAGAAACGAGTCGTCGATCGCCTTCGAACGTCGCCGACGACTTGAAGGTTGCTTCGAGCTTTACGAACTTCTCGAAGACAGTACGCCAGAAGAAAGCCGGGCCTTCGAACTGTGCCCAGAGGAAGTCCGCCTCGCCCTCAAACCGGCTCCAACTGAAGTTTGCTTCGCCGTTTTCGGTCGAGCGCAGTGGACCTGTTCCATGCCTCTTGAACGCGGCGTATTTGAAATCGGCCGGCTTCCTGAAAATGCATTTCCAGAAGCGAGCGTAGCCAATGAGACTGGCGCCGACGAAACTTACGGGTTCATCGAAGATACAGCGGCGGAACTGCAGCCCCTGCTCGAATGTGATTCCGGACAGGTCGATGGGATTTTGAAATTCAACGCCATCGAAAGCCAGCAATTGAGACACTCTTCCGTCTTGAACGCGGCGCCTGAGGTCTTCATTGCTTGTTTGGGGAGGATCGAAACAGAGAAGAAAACCAGGAAGCGATTCCATACTATCCCCCGCCTTGCACGCCATCACTATACAGATTCTGGCTCGGTCCAGAGGATTGTGTCTGCCGGTTTGCCGCTGGGCCGATGCTGGGCGCGATAATGATTCGTCCTGCCCAAGGTGCGGATTGACTCCGCGAGCCACGCCGCCCCCCTGGACTTCGCGGAGCCGAATGATGACCACAGCCGGTGCGCCCGCTGGCACGAGCCTCCCCGTCAAGGGCGGCTTCGGCCTCTCCCACACCGCCTCGCTCGTGATGGTCGTGCTGGTCGCGGCCGTCTCCGCGAGCGCGCTGATATACCCATCCCGCATCTATCCCGCGCACGAGCTCTTCACCGCATTTCTCGCCAACGATGTGGTAAATCTCCTCGTTGGCCTGCCGGCTCTCGCTGTCTCCATCGGTCTCACCCGGCGCGGCTCGCTCATCGGCCTGCTCTTCTGGCCCGGCGCACTTCTCTACCTGCTGTATAACTACCTGCCGCCGCTCCTCTGCCTCCCGCTCAACCCGGCCTTCCTGCTCGAACTCGCCATCGTCACCCTGAGCCTCTACACGCTCGTCGCCGTCGCCGCGCAGACCGACTTCGAAGCCGTCAAAGCGCGCCTCACCGGCGCAGTCGCAGAAAGAACCGGCGGCGCAGTGCTCGCCGCTCTTGGCCTGCTCACGCTTCTGCGCGCGCTCATCGAGCTCATCCGCGCGATGATCCTGCCCATCGCGACCTCCCGCGCGGCCATTGCGCTCGACGCCGTCGACACGCTCTTCGGCCCCGCCTTCCTCCTGGGCGGAATCCTGCTCTGGAGGCGCCATGCATTCGGCTACGTTGCCGGACTCGCCCTTCTCTTCCTCGCCAGCATGTTGTTTGTTGGATTGATCGCCTACATGGCCGTGCAAAGGCTCATCGGGACCGGCTCGGCTGGCCTCGGCGACGTTCTCGCCGTCCTCGTCATGGGAACCGCCGTCTTCATTCCCTTCTGGCTCTTCCTCCGCGGTGTCGCCAGAAGCCGCTCATGATCGGCCCGAAACCTGCCGCAGGAACTCTCGAACCCACTCACTCGTCGCGCATTCCACTGCCGTCTTGCCCCGTTCATCCTTCTCTTCCGGATGGGCTCCCGCCTTCAACAGGATCGCAATGATCTCCCGCTGCAGCGACTTCGCCGCCTCCGACCCCGTCCCGCCCCGGCCTGTATTCTGTACAGCCAGATGCAGCGGCATCGATCCGCTGCCGTTCCTCATTCCGACATCCGCCCCGCCTCGCAGCAGCGCTTCCACCGCCCTTGCACACCGCTGCCGTACCGCGCGATGCAGCGGAGCCACGCCGCTCTTGTCGATTGCATTCGGATCCGCCCCGGCCTCGATCAGCAGCGCAATCAGCTCCGCCTGCGCCGCTGCATTCCACTGCCTCGACCCCGGTCCGCCATCCGCAGCGTAGTGCAGAGGTTGCGCCCCGCGCCGGTTCCGCGCGCCAACATTGGCTCGAAGCTTCAACAGATGTCTTGCGATTTCCACGCGATGCCCGGCCGCCGCCGCGTGCAGCGGCGTGTCCCCCGCATACAGGTAATGTGCGATCTCTTCGCAGAAGTAGTCTTTCGCCGCCGCGCGCGTCGCGCCGCCCGCGAGGCTCGAGCGCGAAAGCTCCGGACTCTGCTCCAGCAGCTTTGCAGCCCCGCTCAATTCACCTTGCACGATCGCCTGCATCAGCACCATCAACGGGCCATCGCTGCCGTGGCTTCGAGGGCTCTTCGGAATCGCCCACCTCCACACCGGACGCCTCGTCCTTCGCGTAGCGAAGTGTGCGAACTGCGAATCTCGCGGCAATTCCCTACCCCGCCAGCCCCGCCTTCACCAGTTCGCTCACCACCTTGCCATCGGCCCGCGCGCCCGTCGCCTGCACCTTCGCCTGCACCGCCTTCATCGCCGGGCCAATGTCGCGCGCCCCCGGCTTACGCCCCAGCGTGCCCTCGAGCTCCGCTATCGTCTCCTTCACCAGGGCTCTCAGCCCGGCGTCGTCCAGCGACTTGGGCAAGAACTCCTCGATCACCACGATCTCTGCCGCCTCGATCGCCGCCAGTTCGGGCCGGTTCCCCTGCGTGAACTGCTCCATTGAGTCGCGCCGCTGCTTGATCATGCTGGTCAACACCTGCTGCTCTTCGGCCGGCGTCAGCGTCGCGTTCCTCTCCACCGCCTTGTTCATCAGCGCCGTCTTGATCAGCCGCAGCGTCCCCGTGCGCACCTTGTCGCCATCCTTTAACGCCGCAACCGTCAGTTTCGTGATGTGAGCAGCCAACGCGCCGGGATCGATCATCTCCGTGGTCTCCTTCTTGGCCCGGCCCAGCCGGCCGGCCGCCAATCAAACAGCATTCTACCGGCCCGCGCACCCGCGCCGCCGTTCCGCGCGCGCAGCGGGACAATTGGCTGGTGGCGGCCGCCGTTAAGCCCCTGCAACACCGATTGTTCGTTACCGCGAGCCGAATTGGCGTCCAAATTCCCGGTGGGATGCGGCCTCCCGCCGGGTTCTCTATCTTCCCGGACTAGAATCCTCCTTTCGTGGCGCCAATCACAGTTTTCACATTCAATGATTCACAAAAACCACATTTATGTGTATTCTGTGATTTCATCATCCAGACTGGGCTGCGGCACTCAGCCGCCGGTCTAAAAAACGAGGGAAAAAATGATCCGCAAAACCCGCCTTTTTACACCCGGACCCACTCCCCTGCTCCCGGCCGCCCAGTTTGCCATGGCCGCGGCCGACATCCACCACCGCACCGCCGAGTTCCGCACCCTCTACTCCAAAGTCCTCGCCCAGCTCAAGGTCTTCGTGGGCACCGGGAATGACGTCCTGCTCCTCGCGAGCTCCGGCACCGGCGCCATGGAAGCTGCCGTCGCCAACGTGACCTCGCCCGGCGACCGCGTTCTCGTCCTCACCGCCGGCAAATTCGGCGAGCGCTGGACCGGCCTCGCCAAGGCCTTCCACTGCGAGCCCGACGTCGTCTCCGCCCCCTACGGCGAGACCTTCTCGCTCGCCGCGGTCAAGGAGGCCCTCAAGCCCGAACACAAAGCCGTCTACGTTCAGGCCACAGAAACCTCGACCGCCGTCCGCCACGATATCGAAGCCATCGCCGGGATCCTCAAGGAAGCTGCAAGCCCAGCCCTTCTCGTCGTCGACGGCATCACCGGCCTTGGCACCACGCATTTCGACGTCGACGGCTGGGGCATCGACATCCTCATCGGCGGCTCGCAGAAAGCGGTCATGATCCCGCCCGGCCTCGCCTACCTGAGCGTGAGCGAGAAAGCCTGGGCCGCCATGGAGACCGCAAAAAACCCGCGCTACTACTTCGACCTCCGCAAGGAGCGGAAAAACGCCGTCAAAGGCGAGAGCGCCTATACGCCCGCCGTCGCCCTGGTCGCCGCTCTCGGCGCCGCACTCGACTACATCGCGGGCCAGGCCGGAGGCGATCTCGAAAAAGGGCGAATAGCCCTCGTCGACAACGCCCAGGTCAACGCCGAAGCCACCCGCGCCGGCCTCGTCGCCCTCGGCTTCAGGCTCTTCGCGCCCACCGCTCCCTCCGCCGCGGCCACCGCCGTCGCCGTCCCCGAAGGCATGGATTCGGGCGTGGTGGTCAAGGCCCTCAAGAGCCGCTTCGCTCTTGTGATCGCCAACGGCCAGGGCGAGATGCAGGGCAAGATCTTCCGCGTCGCACACCTCGGCTTCTTCGACTACCTCGACACGGTCGCGCTGCTCGGCGCCATGGAGCACATCGCCAAAGATACCCTCGGCCTGCCTGTCGAATTCGGCCAGGCCGTTGCCGCCGCGCAGAAAGTGTTCGCCGGAGTTACAACCAGCTCCTAGCTTTCAGCTGTCAGCTATCAGCTCGCTCAAAGCTCGATCCGGTTCTTAGCTGAAAGCTGATAGCTGATAGCTCGTAACTGATCTCTGATCTCTGTTTACCGTTTTCTGACCCCTGAGCCCTGTTATGGAACTTACCTTCGCCGAAAAACTCGTCATCGCCCGAAAGCAGCTCGGCATTTATCAGTATGAAATGGCGGAGCGGCTGGGCGTGCATCCTAACTCCATCTGGAAGTACGAACGCGGCGAAGGCAAGCCGCATGCCGCCGTCGTGCGCATGTTCGATCTGCTCTGCGAGCAAAGCAACATCCGCTTCGATGAATACACCAGCGCGCAGCGCGGCAAGGGAGAAACCATGAAGATCGTTCTCGCGGAAAAAGTAAGCCCGGCCACCCTCGCCGTATTTGCCGCCGAGCCGGGATGGGAAGTGCTCACGCACGACAAGCTTCCCGACGGCCTGCCCGCCGCGCTCAAAGACGCCGACGCCCTCGTCGTGCGCTCGGCCGTGCAGGTCGACGACAAGCTCCTGGAGTCCGCGCCCAAGCTGCGCGTCATCGGCCGCGCCGGCGTGGGTGTCGACAACATCGACGCCGAAGCCGCCACGCGCCGCGGCATCGTCGTGATGAACACGCCGGGCGCCAACGCGGTCGCCGTCGCCGAGCTCACCCTGGGCCTCATGCTGGCGCTCGCACGCAAGCTGCCCCAAGCCAACTCGACCATGCACGCCGGCAAGTGGGAAAAGAAATCCCTGCAGGGCGCCGAGCTGCGCAACAAAACCCTCGGCATCCTCGGCCTCGGCCGCATCGGGCTCGAGGTCGCGCGCCGCGCCCGCGGATTCGGCCTCGACGTCATCGGCGCCGATCCCTTCGTCTCCGCCGCCGTCGCCCGCGAGAACGGCATCCGCCTCGTCGCGCTCGAAGAGCTTTTCGCCGGCTCCGACTACATCACTCTCCACGTCGGCCTCACGCCGCAGACGCACGGCATCGTCAACGCCAAAACCCTCGCCACCATGAAGAAGGGCGTGCGCATCGTCAACTGCGCGCGCGGCGAGCTGGTCGACGACGCTGCCCTCGCTGCCGCGCTCAAGGGCGGCCACGTCTCGGGCGCCGCTCTCGATGTCTTCGCCGAAGAGCCGCCCAAAGACTCGCCCTACGCCGGCATGGACAACGTCATCCTCACCCCGCACATCGCCGGCTCAACTGCCGAAGCGCAGGAGGCCGTCGGCATCCAGATCGCCATGCAGGTGCGCGAGTATCTCAAGCTCGGCGTCGTGCAGAACGCCGTCAACATGCCCTCGCTCTCGCACGAGGAGTACGTCAAGCTCGCGCCCTACATCGACGTCGCCGGCCGCCTCGGCTCCTTCCTTGCGCAGGCCGCCGCCGACAGCTTCGAGAACATCCATCTCATCTACGGCGGCGAGCTCGCCGAGGCCAAAACCGAGCTCATCCGCAACTCCGCCATCGCCGGCCTGCTGCAGGGCTCTGAGAATGTGAACCGCATCAACGCCGCCACCATCGCGCAGGAGCGCGGCATCCGCTTTCACGAGGACAAGCAGGAAACCCACCGCGGAGGCGCCGCGACGCTGCTGGCGATCGAGCTGCATTCGGCTGCCGGCTCCAGCCACGCCACCGCGACCGTGCTGCACGGCGAGCAGCCGCGCCTGCTCGAGTTCGACGGCATCGACATCGAGGCCCCGCTCGAGGGCAACCTGCTGGTCTGCCGCAACCTCGACGTACCCGGCGTCATCGGCCGCATCGGCACGATTCTCGGAGAACAGGGCGTCAACATCGCCAACTTCGCATTGGGCCGCGACCGCTCCGGGGTGAAGCCCGTGAAGGCCCTCTCCGTGGTCCAGGTCGACGCCCCCGTCCCCGACTCAGTGCTCGACGCCCTGCGCACCATCGAGGCCCTGCTCGAAGCGCGGCTGATCACCCTGCCCGACGGCTTAAGCGTCTAATTCGCGTAGCTTAGGGAAGGTGGAAGTGTCAAGGCACGACTAGAATGCCGAAGAACCAAAAACTTAGGATGGACATCTTCAGCCGACAAGCGATTCTGCGGACCAGCCACCTGACTGCCAAGATCCTCAAACCAACCCGGGCCAGTGACTCGCAATGCGTTCTCGGATTCTGACCAAAATAGAATCTGATTCTGAGATTGATTTCAACATCCCTGCTGGGACAGTTTTGAACGCGTAATGCGCCAATTCTTCAGCATCAACTTGAATGAAGCCCTTTACAATTACGGGGCTTATCGCGTTTTCTGAATTTGCGTCTAACTCAAAGACACATACATAGGCATTCGTCACCTCAGACGAGTTCAATTTTCGATCAATCGGTCTAATTCGATAGGTCGACTCATCGATTTTGACGAGCTCGGGTGCGCCGAGAAATGGTTGCCAGCTCTCCCAGACCGAATTCGGAATCGCTAGAACCGTACCAGCCGCAGCGCCCTTACCAGACAGTTGGAACTTCAGAAGAATCTGATAGAACGTTCGCTTGAATACGTTGGCAATATTCGGCCCCTCAACCCCTTCTGCGCTCCAGTGTTTATTAGCACTGAGCGAATCAGGAAGTCCCTTGCCGTGCAGTCGCAGCGCATCTCGAAGATTATCGACAGCGGCTCGATATGAGCCGTGAAAATCCATTGTCTGAATCTCAAATATTCCGTACCGGCCGACTTTGAACCCGTCTTCACTGAAGCGAATCTCGACCAAGGTGACGTCGAAAGAGATTTCCGGGGACTTCGGAGTCGAAGTTACTGAAATCTCGCCCCCTAGTTTCGCCTGAAAGAAAACATATCCGACACCCCTTTTCTCAACCTCCGCTTTGAATTTGTTCCATTCAGACAGATCCGAAAGCAGTGTGACGGGGATAGGTTGTGAAAGGTTTTCCGCCCCGATACCGAAGATACGTTCGCAAGCGGCCCTCACGAGCCCACTGGAAATCACGCGATAGGGGCAAGCCAGCCAGTCTTGCGACTTGTCTTTGTTGTACGTATTGACGGTGCAAACGCCAAACGAATTGTTGTTCTTGACGCATTGAGTAGGATTTCGCAGAGCCTCAGTGAGGAAGGGGCAGTCCCCGAACTTCTTCCCGAGGAACTGATCCATATCCATGCGAACCGACGGGAAGACTCTATGTCCTAACCACTCGCTTATGTAGTTGCCGGCAGGTACTGTCTCGGCGGCTCCTAGCGTCCGAATTTTTCTCTTGTTTTGCATAAGAGCTTGGCGCGTGATTGATCAGCGTACTTCTTGTGGAGTTCAAAGCCAAGAGCATATCGTCCGGCTTCAACGGCTATTTCCAAGGCACGTCCTGTGCCGGAAAATGGGTCAAGTACGAGGCCCCCTGGGGGCGAGCAACTCAAAATCCTCGGCCTGATCAAATCGCGAGGAAAAGTCGCTGAATGGCCGTTCTCTCCACGGGATACATTGACCGAGACCACATCGTTGTGACGCTCTTCCGCACAACTCACATCATAGTAGTACTTTGGCCTGCCATGTGTCGGTTTCTTAACGAAGTGAAAGAAGTGCTCATGGGAAAGTTTGAGACGGTCACCTTCGGGGCGAGGTGTGGCATTCGGCTTGTGCCAAATAACATCGTTTCGCAGTATCCAGCCGGACTGCTGCATCTCGATCGCGAATCGCGCGGGGATCAGCAACAGCTGCTTTTCTTGCCGGAAATCTCCCAAAGGCGTCTTGCGGCGAAATCTCCCCTCGTCCGACAATCCTTGCCGTCCTTCATTGCGCAGGCTACCCCAACGCGCGAAGTAGGTGTCTCCCAAGTTGATCCACATGCTTCCTGAGGCCATAAGACACGGCTCCGCTCTTTGGAATATTTGGACCAGGTGGGACACATACCATTCGGGGTAGGGTTCTAATCCGAGCAAGCCGCCATTCTTCCTGTACCATTCATAGCCTGGGGAAACGTTCCCTATCTTGCGAACAGTCTGGATGTCATTGAAAAACTCCCAGTTGTGACCGATCCCGTATTCTCGGAGTCCCCAATACGGTGGACTCGTAATGATCAGATCCACAGATCGTCTTGGGACTTGCAGGAAGAGATCATACGCGTCACCTTGCGACACTATGAACGGCTCGGGGATCGTCGCGAGAGCACCAGCACTAGCCATGTTGAATCCGCATATTAAGTGTAGACGCTTGGCTCGCTACGTCATGGCAGGGGAACATTGCGGGCGCATTGCCTTCCTCCAAATTACCACCTGGCGGGTGGCCCGGCCCCTCGGTGGAACGCCTCAGCCAAAGATCAAGGGTGCCCCAGGATTGGGGCGGAGATCCGTGTTTTCGGACCTGGGACAGCTCGAACGTCAATTCGCCGCCGTCACCGCCCTTTGCACTCCCCCACCCCCTTCACCCTCTTCCCCAGTATCCCCGCCAACAGCAGCGTGATCCCCGCCCCCACCGGAAACGGCCCAACGAACGCGCTCTCTGCATTCATCGCTCCCACGCCCGCTCCCAGTGCTATACTCCCCACCAGACGGCCTTCCCTGCCTCCTCAATCCCAGCCTTCCTCACGCGGAGCAGCGCATGTCGATCCAGGACTACAACGACGGCTACATGGGCAAGAGGCGCACGCCCAACCCATTCAGCCCCACCGGTTCCGCCGCCGACCACAACGCCGGAGTCAGCGCCCGCCAGCGCGCCCAACAGAACTTCAACGCGTCCTTCGTCCTGCCCGAGCGCACCAAGCCCGCCGCGCCCGCCTTCCGCAATATCGCCGCGGCTCCTCGCCCTCGCCGCCCCCGCACACCCGTCACCTTCGAACGCGCCGCCGCCGACCTGCTCGGCATCGCGGTCGGCGGCCTCCTGCTCTTCATGGGCATCGAGCTTTATCATGCCGCGCCCGCCCTGGTCTTCTTCCTTGCCCTCGCCGCTGGCGCCATCACCGTCAAGCTCTTCCGCGGCCCGCTCCGCGGTCTCCTCGTCGCGTTCAAGTTCCTTCTCAAGGCGGCCTTCCTTCTCACCGGTGCGGCCCTCTTCGTCTATGTACTGATCGAAGCCTCGAGAAAATAGCGGAAAACACAATCCCCACCCCGCCACCACCCTCCCCCGCCTTCGCCCTCCTCCTCCATGCGCCCGCCGACAGCATCGTAATCCCCATCCCTACGGGGAAGGGCCGGGGCCCCCAGGTTCATGGTTTCGAACTTCCCAGCCCCGGCAACAGTGTCTAGAATCGACGCATGCGTTTCGCCTGCCAACCCGGATGCACGCGCTGCTGCACGCAGAAAGGCTGGGTGTATCTGAGCGTGGAAGACGTGTCCCGCCTCGCCGCATTTCACGGTATCGGCGAGGACGAGCTTCAACGCCGCTATCTTTATTCCACGAAGCACACGATCCGCCTGCGCAGGCAAGGAGGGCAATGCCCATTCCTCGAGGCCGGGGGATGCTCTGTGCATCCGGCCAAGCCCACGCAATGCCGGTTATTTCCCTTCTGGCCCGAGTTGATTGAAGACCGGAAGGAACTGGAAGCGACCGCCCGGTGGTGTCCGGGCATCGGCAAAGGAAATCTGGTACCGGTCGAGATGTTGGAAGCGAGCGCGTCGGAGATGCGAAACGCGTATCCGCGCTCGTATTGAGACCGTTCTCCCATGAAAGCGGAACCGCCGCGATGCAACCGGCGGATGGCCAGGATTTCGTGGACGCACGTGGTGGTCCGGATCTTGGGGAATCTGCACACGGCAAAGTCTGAGGGTGCGTCCGGTCCGTGTTTTCGGACCTGGGACAGCTCGATCGTCAGTTCGCCGCCGCCACCGCACCCTCCACCGCCTTCGCCCTCTTGCGCAGGACTCCGGCGGAGATCAGCGTGATGATGAGCCCCACCGGGAACGGCTCGATGAAGGTGTAGGCCATGTTGACGAAGGGGTTCTGGTAGAGCTGCTGAGAGCGCTGGATAGCGGCGACCTGCGCGGCGGTGGTGGCGGCGTCGAGTCCGGAGGACTGGACCCTGTGAATTTGCGCGGCGAAGTAGCTGTCCATGAAGTGGGGCATGAAATTGAAGTAGAGGATCTCCCACATGGCGACGTAGCAGACACAGGTGATGAGCGCGATCAGGATGCCGCAGGCGAAGGCGCGGCCGAACGAGATTTGGCCGCCGAGGGTGTTGTCGCGGTAGCTGCGGATGCCGAAGTAGATCAGCAGGAACGACGCCACCATCATGGTGTAGCCCAGAACCATGCTGTGGCCGGAGCCGATCTTGTCGGCGAGCAGGAGCGAGCCGCCCATCAGGACGGAGATCATGAGGCCGGAGATCAGGCCGAAGGTGAGAACGGTTTTCTTCATGTGAGCCTCCTTTTGCGAGTGCGGTGCGTTGAGGATGGGGTCACGATGCAGTGTAACGGGGCCGGACGTCGTCATCCTTTCGGGTGATTTTGCGGGAATGGAGCGGAAATCGTGCTTTCGGGTGACGCGTTGGCAGTGGGTCGGTTGGAATCCGCAGGGTCAAATGAGCAGTTTCCGGGTTGGCGGTCACACGTCAACCTGCACTCTGGTCCATTCGCGCACGCCGTCTTTCATCTCTCTTCCAGCGACAGCTAGCCGTGCAGAACCTGTTCCGCCACGCGCCTTCGGCTGGCAGAGGAGATCACGGCGATTACGATCCAGAGCGCGACCGACAACACGAGGGTGAAGAGCGGGCTCGTCCTACCTTTTGCTGAGGCGAGTCCAAAGATGATATTGCTGGCTGCCAAACTCATGTGCATGATCATGGCCAGGAGCAGGCTCCCGCTATGGTCGTAAGCCCATACCATGACCACCCTGAAGGCCGGCAGTAACCCGAAAGAAAAGACGAGCGCGCCGAGAGAATTTGCAAACGAGAGCGCACCTGAGGCAGTACCGCTCTGCAACGCGATCACAGGAATATGCCATGCTCCCCAGAGAAATCCAACCAGGACCCCTGTGCCAAGGACACCGAGGCGCAACCTCAACCTGGGAATAGCGAACCCTGTCCATCCAAGTTCTTCAAAGACACCGACTGACAACCCAGCAGCCAAACCCAACTGGAGAAGTGAGCGTTTATCGACGTCGTTAAAGACACGCGGGACGAACTCAGGATCCCAAATCGAGAGCGCGAGAGGTACCGCCATCAATAATAGAGGTGGGACGAGAATAGCTGTGGCGTACCACTCGATTCCCACACGCCACCTGAGCATCCGGGAAAGGAGGTTGCGATATTCTGCCCTCCCGCCAACAACACCGGTCAACAAGACGCTTGCAACACCTGGACCCAGGAGCATCGACAGAATCAAAACTGGGAGCATCTTTCCTAACCGCGCGGGATTGACCGGAAATCCGTGAGGACCGACTGCCACCAGAATTGCGCCCCATGAGAGGGCAAAGGTCAGAACATAATAGACCAGCACCGGATTCCGCCTGATGAAGCCAGGGACGTGCATACAAACGGCCTTTCCAGGGGAAGCGTGTGTTTCAATCGGGTACGCCCGGGACAGGCGGAAGGTTCAACGGAATTGCCAAGCGGTCTCCCTGGGCAATGAAGCGGCAAACGGAACAATCGGCGCGGTTGCCCAGGTTCGGGGAAGATGGTTCCGGTCGGATCGCCGCCTGCTCGGAAATTGACACGTGGCTTCAACGACGGTTCGATCCGCGGATTCAAACGGATGCACTGCCGGCGCGTTCCCACCCCAGCGACGAAGACCTGCCGCGCCCACGCTGCGCGACCGCGGAGTCACCGCAGGAGGCCCAGTTCCTTGCCGAGCTGCACGGCCTGCGTCCGCCGCTTCGCGCCCAGCTTGTCGAACGCCCGGCTGCAATGGGTTTTCACCGTGTTCTCGCTGACGAAGAGCTTTCCGGCAATTTCGCGATTGCTCATCCCCTGCGCGACCAGCTCCAGGATCTCGAGTTCCCGCCGCGTGATCCCCAGGTCGTCGCGCTTCTTCTCGTTCGGGACAAACGGGCCCGCCGGCCCGGCGGCCACCGGAACCTCTTTGACCACCACGATCTGCTTCTTCCCGGTCATCCGGATGCCCAGCCAGATCCCCACCACGGCAAACGTCGCCGCGATCAGCGCACCGTAAATCTCAAACGAGTGCTCGATCACCACAAACCGGTACTCCGCCCACTTGAGCAGAGTGATCAGCACTCCGCCCGCCAGCCCGAAGATCAACACATGCCGTTTCATGTCGTTCTTGAGTTTCATGTCGTTCTTGAAGGGGATGCCCAACTCGCACGGAGAAGCCCCGCTCGCTTCGCCTTTGGGTGCTGTCGATCATACCATCGCCCCAGCTGCGCCAGGCCAGCGCGGCGCGGCCTTGCCGCGCTCGCACTTTCCTGCCCTCGACACCCGCCTTCCCGACCCACTAGCATTCGCCCATGAAATCCCGCACTCCGCCGTCAAGCAGGGCCAGCGAATCCATCGATTCCCTCTCCTGCCTCCGCGACGACCTCCTCCGCACCTACGCCATCAACGACGCAATGAACCAGCTCATCCTCACGCATCTCAACCCCGGCGCCTGGCGCGCCCAGCCGCCCTCGGAGCGTGGCCGCTCCGGCCGCACCATCGCCGCCATCTTTGCCCACCTGCACAACAGCCGGCTCGTGTGGCTGCGCAACTCCGCGCCGCACCTCAAGTGCCCCGCCCCGCTCGATCCCCATCGCTGCACGATGCAGCAAGCCTCCGCCGCGCACAAACAGAGCGGGCAGCACTGCCTGCGCATGCTCACCGAGGCCCTCTCCGGCGCGCCCGAGGCTCGCGTCCCCACCTTCTTCCGCGACGCGTGGATGCCCCTCTGGCCCGCCGGCGGAGCCATGTTCTGCTACATGTTCACGCACGAGGCGCACCACCGCGGCCAGATCCTCCAGCTCGCCCACCAGCTCGGTTTCCGCCTCCCGGCTCGCGCCCGGGGCGGCATCTGGCAATGGGACAAGCTCTGGAAGCAGCACGGCCTCGTCACCCGCTCGCGCTGAAGCCGCCCGTGACTTCGAGTCATCGGCAGCCACGCCGCCTGGCCGATTTCCTCTTGAGTCAACACTGCGGGGTTAGAATGAGCCTACTCGGGAGCAACCATGGCCAGGTGGATCGCAGCGGTAACAGCCGTTCTCTCGCTGTGCGGAACCCTTGCCTTTCCGGATGCGATTCCCAAGTCCAGCGTCGAGCCGATCGAGGCCGAGCTCACGTCCGATCTCGCGGCGAGAGCGCTCCGAACGGGCTCCACCATCCACGCGCAGGTCGCCATCGAATGGCGCAGCGCCCAATGCGTCCTGAGGAAAGGCGCCATACTCGAAGGCCATGTGCTTTCCATCGTCCCCCGCACGAATACGGTCAAGGACTCGGAACTCAGCCTCGCGTTCACCAAGGCTCAGTGCAGTGATCAGCGGCTCAGCACGCTCAATCTGGCCCTGGTCGCCCTGGCCGCTCCCCCGCAGCAGCGCGACCTCGGCGTCCTGAACGCGGCGTTGCCGTTCAAAGCCAGCGGCAGTGGGGGAATTGCCGCCCTCAAAATGGCACAGATGAACACCAATCTGAACCTGCAGATGGCTCAGATCGGCATCGGTATGCCGCCGCTCCCCGCCATGAAGATGGGCGACGTGCTGGGCATCAGCCGGCTGAAGATCAGCATTGGCTCGGGTCCCGAGAGCAGCTCCGTTCTTCGCATGAGAGGACGCGACGTTGCTCTCGATGCGCACACCATGCTGCTGCTGGTGCCCATGCAAGTCATCTCGCCGGCTGGCCCGACGGCCATTTCCGCTCCTGCGTCCGGATCCCGGGCAGGCGGGGCGGCGGCTCCCGCGGCCTCCAGCGCGCCACTGCCCGCACTGCCGGATACAGACGCAGACATCGATCTCTGCGCGCCGCCGCAGTGCAACACCGCGCTGCCCGCGGCCCATGCCATCGACGTCGGCCATCCCACTGCGGGCATCTCCATTCACGAGCTGGGATATGCCGCTCGTCCCAACAAAGTCATCGGCTCCTTCGACCATGACGAGTGTCTGGCCTATCTCGGGCCCGGGGAACTGCTTGTCACCTTCAGGCTCCACATCCTCGCCACCCGTCATTCGCTCGGAAAGGCCGGCTACACGCGCCGCGTCATTCGCGCCGCGCTCGTCGACACCCGCACGCTTCACGTGACGCACACTGTCGACTGGGAGCTGTCCGATTTTGACGACTTTCTGTGGCCGCTCGCAGACGGCCGCATTCTCGTCCACGTCGCTTCAGATCTTCGCGTCTACGGCCCTGGATTGAGGATCCAGAACCGGATGCATCTGAACGGACCGCTCGCCTTCGTGCGCATCTCGCCCGACAAAAACTTCGTTGCGGTGGGCACAGTGAACGAACGGCATTCGCCCGAACTTCATGCCCAGTTGCGCGAAGAGCTCGGCGCCGATCCCGAAGAGGATATCAACATCGATGTGGTCGACCGCAGCTTCGAGATCATCGCCCACTCCGCCATCGTTTCCACCGTCATGCCGCCTGTGCTCCTCAACGAGGGCCAGGCCATGCTGCTGGCTCAGCCCGGCCTGCGCTACCGCGTTGCGATGCTCGGCTGGGACAGCCGCGCTTCGACCGTCGCCCGCTTCACGTCGGGCTGCAAGCCGCAGCTTTCCAGCTTCGCGCCGGACCTCATCTTCCTCGTCACTTGCGACAAGCAAGCCAACTTCCGCAACTACAGCGTCCTTCGCCCCGACGGCAAGCCCATCCTGGTGGGCCGTTCGACCCTCAACGAAGTCGGCCACAGTGTCGAGGTCAGTTCCAACCAGCAGTTCTTCGTGGTCAAGGTCGTGGAATCGAGTCTGCCTGTCCTGCCGGATTCCACCTTCAGCGCGGCCGACTTCACGTCGGAAAGACTCGACGTTTATCGCACCGCCGACAGCAAGCGCCTGTTCGCTGTGCGCGTCGGTGCGCCCTCGTCAAGCCTCAACGGCTATGCGCTCGCGCCCGACGGCTCGCAGCTTGCCGTCCTCGCCGACCAGCAGGTCTCTCTCTATTCCATCCCCTCGCATTGACCCACCCGGCATTGCGAAGCTGTGGACGTGTCGCAGCAGGCCGCCAACCCGCCTCGCGCTCATCCATCAATACATGACCGACGGCAGCCACGCTCCCGCGGGCTCATTGTAGAGGCCCATACTCATGAGCGTCATCGGCTGCACGACGCGCAGCCCGTTCTCAAGGCACCACCGGAACAACGCGCTGTTGCGCGCCGGCACCAGGATCCCGGGCCCGCCCATCTCGTCCACCGATGCGATGAGCGCCTGCAGATCCGCGTTCGTCTCCGCCGTCGCGTCGGCGAAAAATGCGATGTCCGTCGCATACCCCGTCACGCGTCCGCCGCGCTCCACCACCCGTGCCGTGCCCTGCTCGATCGCGGCCGGCATCTCGCCGGCACGGTCGAATCCATGCACCCTTTGCGAAATCGCCCGGCACGCCTCAACGTCCTCGAGCGCCGCCTCGCGAACTTCGCACCCAGCCACGTTTCTCTGGCGCGTTTTCCCCTGGAGGCAGGTCAGCGGTTCCCGTACATCGAAACCCAGCATCGTGTACAAGGACAACGAACGGTTGTGAAACGCTGCCTGCACCAGTCTTACGCCCGCCGCGCCGCGCTGCTCGGCCCGCTCCATCACCGCCTGCATCAGGCGCCGCCCAATCCCACGGTTCTGCACCGCCGGATCGATGGTGATCGGCCCCACGCCGCGAATCGCCGACCGCTCGTCGAGACAGTTGCTGCCCACAATCCGGCCATCCGCTTCCGCAACCACGCAATAGATCCCGGGGCGTGAAAACATCATCTTCATCAGGCCCATAGGCGCCTCCGGCCCCGGAAAATCGCAGGGAAACCCGTGCTTCGCGTTGATCGTCGAAAATGCCGCGTAACAAATCCGCCCGCACTCCTGGCTGTCCTCCACCTTCGCCTGCCGCACGATCGTCTCGACCTGGCTCATCGCACCTCCGTCTGCACGCACTCCATTTCAGTGCAGCGAAGTATACCAGCCGCGTTTTTATCTCTGTTGTCCGATCTCTGACCCCCGGGACCGCGGACGCAGGATCCTGGCCCAACGGCTCAGAATCATTCATGCCGCAACGCCACCATCGGCTCCACGCCCGCCGCACGCTGCGCGGGAATCCAGGTTGCCGCCAACGCCACGCCCAACAACAGCGCCACTCCGCCGGCAAGCGTCACCGGATCGCTCGGCGCGATCCCGTACAGCATCGACTTCACCGCTTGCGCCAGCACCAGCGCGCAACCCAATCCCGCGGCAATGCCCGCCGCCGCGATCCACGCGCTCTCGCGCAGAATCATCCCCCGCACCTGCCTGGGCAGCGCGCCCAGCGCCAGCCGAATCCCGATCTCGTTCGTTCGCCGAGCTACCGAGTACGCCATCACGCCGTACACTCCCACGCACGCCAGAGCCAGTGCCAGCACTCCGAAACCAAGCGTAAGCGCCGCGAAGATCCGCTCCGTCCGCATCGTCGCGGCGATCTGCTCCCGCTGAGTGCGCAAGTCTTCAATCGGCAAATCGGAATCAACCGCCTCCACGACTCGGCGAATCGCCGAAGCCATCTCGCCCGGCTTCATGCGCGTGCGGATCTCGTACGTCATTCCGTTGTCGAGATCCTCCGCCTGCGCATACGGCTCATAAAACATCCCCTCCGGACCTGTCTTCAGGTCGGAGAAGCGCACGTCGCCGCAAACCCCCACCACTTCGATCAACTTGGCGCCTTCGCCGCCTTCCCCACTCGGGTGCGAGTAGAAATGCCGCCCGATCGGGCTCACACCGGGAAATGCCCGTTTCGCCAGCAGCGCGCTGATCACTGCCACGTGCTTCGCTGACCCGGTGTCGCTCGCCTTGAAATCACGCCCAGCCACGATCGGAATGCCCAGCGTTGGAAAGAATCCCGGGCTCACAAAGTTGTTCCACGCCGCTGCATCTTTGTAGGAATCCTTGTTCTCGCCCTCGGGCAGAAAATAGTCATTTTGCGCCCAATCGGACAGATACGGCGCCTGCGCAAGCGTGATGCCCTCCACGCCCGGCAGCGCGCGCAATTTCTCCTCGATCCGCCGGTGCAGTTCGATCTCCGCAGGGTGCGGATAACGGGATTTGGGCTGCCGGACCGCGAACAGCAGAAGATGATCCGTCTTGAACCCCGGATCGATCCGCGCCAGATTCCAAACGGTGCGCACAAACAGCAGCGCGCCCACGATCAGCACGGTCGAGAGCGTGATCTGGAACGCGACGATCGCCTTGCCGCCCAGCCCTCTGCGCCTCCGCGTTGTCGATTGCGACTGCTCCTTCATCCCCGAGCTCACCTCGGCTCGCGTCGCCGCCAGCGCCGGCAAAATCCCGAACAGCAGCCCCGTCGCCAGCGTGACGCCCGCCGTGAATCCGAATACGCCCCAGTCGAACGGAATCTCCAGACCCATGGTGTCCCACGCGTTCTCCACCAGCGCAGGCAGCCCATTCCTCGCGATAAACGCCAGCACCAGTCCCTGCGCGCCTCCCATCGCCGAGAGCAGCAGGCTCTCCGTCAGGGCCTGTCGCAGCACGCGTCCGCGCCCCGCGCCCAGCGCCAGCCGCACGCTGATCTCGCGCTGTCGCTTCGACGCCCGCGCCATAAGCAGGCTCGCAATATTGGCGCACGCCAGCAGCAGCACCAGTCCCACCACGGCCATCAGCACGCGCAGCGGCTGCCCGAACATCCCCTCGGCCTCGAACAGTCCGCGGCTCCCGTCGCGCAACACCAGCCGCGGCATCGTGTCCTTTGCCGCAGGATGCAGCGATTCCCGGACTGCGCCTTCGAGCAATACGTTCAGCGCCGCCTGCGCCTGCTCCGGCCTCACCCTCGGCTTTACCCGCGCCATCACATTCAGCCACCACAGCGTCGGTTCCGCGTCATGCAAAATCGAGCCCGTCATCCCTCGCGGCATCACCACCGGCTGCAAACTGAACGGCAGGAACAGATCCGGCATCGACTGCGCGCTCTTTGCCCCGGTGAAATTTCGCGGCGTCACGCCGACGATCGTCACGAGCACCATGTTGACCTTGATCGTCCGGCCAACCACATCGCGCGCCCCGCCCAGCCCGCTCTTCCAGAATCCGTCGCTCGCCACCGCCACCGGCGCCGCGCCGTCTTTGTCGTCAGCCGGCAATATCGCCCGCCCGAGCTGCGGCGTCACACCAAGCTGGTCGAAGTAATTTCCTGAAACCAGTTCGCCCTGCACCACGCGCGCCGCGCCGTTCACTGTCGCGTTCATCCGGCCTACATCCTTGAACGCGAACAAATCTTCAAGCACGTGATTGTCCTTGCGCAGCGCCTCATACGCCGGATACGAAAACGCTCTGCTGCTCGTTGAATTGCCCTCATTGCTCCAGTCGCCCCAGATCCGGTGCACCGCGGGGTTCGCGTCGCTCTGCCAGCTCAGAAGGCGCAGTTCTTCCGGTCGCCGCACATCCAGGCGGTCCATCAGCAAACGCTTCGCCACCGAAAATATCGTCGTGTTCGCCCCGATCGCCAGCGCCAGCGATCCCACGGCAATCGCCGTAAACCCCGGGCTCTTGGCGAGCATCCGCCCCGCATACCGCAAATCCGCGCGCAGCTCATCCCACCACCGCAGCCCCAGCGAAGCGCGCATCTCTTCCTTGTGGACCAGCGCCGGCCCGATTGCGATCCTCGCCCGGCGCGACGCCTCTCGCGGCGAATGACCTGCACGAATCAGGTCCTCCGTCAGCCGCGCCACGTGATCGGCAAGCTCGGCCTCCATGTCCGCCTCCAGACGCCCCCGCCGCGTTATCGCCCGCCACCACGACCGCACTCGGCTCATCCCCGAAGCAACCATCCGCAGAACGCCCATCGAATCCCTCTGTTCTCTCTTCCCTTGGTCCCTCAGTCCCTTAGTCCCTTAGTCCCTTAGTCCCTTAGCCCGCCGCTACGTCCCTGCTTCCGTCCTTAGAATCGACCCGATCACTCCCGCCATCCGGTTCCACTTCTCCGTTTCCTCGCCAAGCTTTGCGCGTCCAACCTCCGTCAGCCGGTAGTACTTCGCCTTGCGGTTGTTCTCGCTTTCGCCCCATTCGCTGGCAATCGCGCCTTGGTGCTCCAGTCGGTAAAGCGCCGGATACAAAGACCCCTGCTGGATCGTCAGCGCCTCGCCCGAAATCTGCTGGATCCGCAGCAGTACCCCATATCCGTGCAATGGTCCCAGAGAGACCGCCTTTAGAATCAACATGTCCAGCGTGCCCTGCAGCAGATCCATCTGCCGGTCCGCCGTCTTTCCCTGAGCCATCTGTCTCTCCTCGACCGTCTAGGAGACCACCGTAACCCGCCCTCTCCTAGATTGTCAAGGAGAGTTCGTCCCTCATCGCCCGGCTGACTCGCCGAATCGGTGGCCGGGTGACTGGCTGCCTCGCCAGGTCCAACCGACAACCGCCCAACGCTCATGGCAAAATGAATTGTTCGCGGTTCGCCGCAACATGGAGTCAACGGAATGGCAAGCTTTTCTGCGGTGGAGTCGCTGCGCGCCCTCGTCTCCGGGCCCCAGGTACATCGCAATCTGCCCGTCTCGCAACTGGTGGAAACAGCCCTGCTCCGCGGCGAAGGCCGCCTCGCCTCGAACGGCGCCCTCGTCGCCTATACCGGCGCCCGCACCGGCCGCAGCCCCCGCGACAAGTTCACCGTCGACGACGAGATCACCCACTCCGCGGTCGACTGGGGCAAGGTCAACCAGCCCTTCCCGTCCGACAAATTCGACGCCTTGCTCGAACGCGTCATGCACCACATGAGCGAGCGCGACCTTTTCATCGAAGATCTCGACGCCGGCGCCGACCCCGCCTATCGCCTGCCCATCCGCGTCATCGCCGAGTACGCCTGGCACGCACTCTTCGTCAAGCAGCTCTTCGTCCGCCCCGCCCCCGGCCAGATCGCCGGCCACGAGCCCGAGTTTACGGTCATCGCCGCGCCCGACTTCGAAGCCCAGCCCGACCGCGACGGCACCCGCACCGAGACCTTCATCCTCACCGACTTCACCCGCAAGATCATCCTCATCGGCGGCACCCGGTACGCCGGCGAAATGAAGAAATCCATCTTCGGCGTGATGAATTTTCTGCTGCCGCGCCGCGCGCACGACGATGCCGTCCTGCCCATGCACTGCTCGGCCAACGTGGGCCCCTCGGGTGATTGCGCCTTGTTTTTCGGATTGTCGGGAACGGGCAAAACGACGCTTTCCGCAGACCCCGCGCGCCGCCTCATCGGCGACGACGAGCACGGCTGGAGCCCCTCCGGCGTCTTCAACTTCGAAGGCGGCTGCTACGCCAAGTGCGTCGACCTGAGCGAAGAAAAGGA
>Ga0335069_10003444_pt1 | contig 23898 bp, 22 predicted proteins | sample Lox_Sample_11_FD_206714 | JGI IMG/M metagenome (GOLD analysis project Ga0335069, IMG submission 206714) | Soil microbial communities from Loxahatchee National Wildlife Refuge, Florida, United States - Lox_Sample_1.1 | ecosystem: Environmental > Terrestrial > Soil > Wetlands | place: USA... | reverse complement strand
CAGCACCGCATAAATTGCCAGGATGTTGCGCGTATCTGTCCACGCCAGTGCAGCCAGTGCGCAGGTGCACACCACCTGCAATGAGTAACAGGTAAGGATCACGATGCGCCGGTCGAATCGGTCGGCGACATGCCCTGCAGGCAAAAGGAACAGCAGCGCCGGCAGAAAAAGCGCCAGCCCCGTGTAGCCGAGGTCGATTGCGCGGTGCGTGATGGAATATACCTGCCACGCTACGGCGACCGACTGGGCCTCGGCGCCCAGAATCCCTGCCGCGCGCGCCAGCTGGTATCGCGTAAAGTCGCGATAGCCAAACGCCTCAAAGCCGTGCCGAAGCCGTGGGGGAGCGTACGTCATCGCCTGCTTCAGGTTAACCTGCCCCACCTTCCCGTTTCTTCGCCGCATCGTGAAACAATAAGTGTGTACCCGCCATGACCGACGAAATCATTCCGCAATCTTCCTTCGCGCCAACCGAAGCTCCGGAAAGCGAGGCGGCATGCGGCGAAGCGACGCAGGCCGCGCAACCAGACACCAACACGGAGAATCCAGCGCCTGCCGATGCTTCGGCAGCTGAGCCCGAAGGTCAGGAGAGCGATTCTGCCGCTCCGGAAGAGCCAACGGAATCGTTCGGGGACCTTCTTTCGGCTTTCGAGCGCACCCACACCCATCGCGCCGAAACCAAACAGCTCGAGGGGACAGTCGTTTCGCTCACTGCCGACCAGGTTGTGCTCGACATTGGCTACAAGATAGAGGGCGTACTACCGCGGTCTACGTTTCCTGATCATGCCGCAGAAGTTAAGCCGGGCGACCGCTTTCCGGTCTCTATCACCGGCCGTAATGAAGAAGGCTATTACGAGCTCTCGCGGTTCCGGGTTGCCCAACCGCGCGACTGGTCGGCTCTGGAGCGCGCTTTTGCCGAGAAACTCGCTGTCGCCGGTACAGTCACAGCAATCGTCAAGGGCGGACTCAGTGTCGACGTCGGCGTGCGCGCCTTTATGCCCGCCAGCCGCAGCGGGACACGCGATGCCGCCGAACTCGAAGCCCTCGTCGGTCAGCAGATCACCTGCCGCATCACCAAGCTCGATGTCGCCGATGAAGATGTCGTTGTCGACCGCCGCGTCGTGCTCGAAGAGCAAGCTCGCACTGAGCTCGCCGGCCGCCGCGCCGCTCTCGAGCCCGGGTCAATCGTCACCGGCACGGTACGCACCCTCATGCCCTACGGCGCCTTCGTCGAAATCGAGCCCGGACTCGACGGCCTGCTTCACGTAAGCGATATCTCCCGCGCCCGCATCGCCAAGCCCGATGATGTCCTCTCGCTCGGCCAGCAGCTCACCCTGCGCATTCTCAAAATCGACCCCGAGACCGGCAAGATATCCCTCGGGCTCAAGCAGCTCGAAGCTGATCCGTGGACAACAGCATCCGAACGCTACCCGGCCGGCGCGCGCGTCTCCGGTTCGGTCACCCGTCTCATGGATTTTGGAGCCTTCGTCGAGCTCGAGCCCGGTATCGAGGGCCTCATTCATATTTCAGAGATGTCATGGGCCAAGAAAGTCCGCCATCCCTCCGACTTGCTCAAGACAGGCGAACGCGTCGATGCTGTCGTTCTTTCGGTGAAGCCGGAAGAGAAGCGCATCGCCCTGGGCCTGAAGCAAACTCTCGCCGACCCCTGGCTTGAGGTCGAGCGCAAATTCCCCGCCGGATCGCAGATCGAAGGGCCCGTCAGCAAGATCATGAACTTCGGCGCGTTCGTTCAGATCGCTGAAGGCGTCGACGGGCTGGTGCACATCAGCGAGATTGTCGCCGACCGCCGCATCAACCATCCGCGCGACGCGCTGCGCGAAGGGCAGGTCGTCAAGGCGCTCGTTCTTGCCGTCGACCCGGAAAAACGCCAGATCAAGCTGTCCATCAAGCAGCTCATCCCTACCAGCATCGACGAGTACATCGCCGAACACAAAGTGGGCGACCGCGTCTCGGGCCGCGTCGTCGAGCTCACCGCGTCCGGAGCGATCGTCGAACTCGGCGAAGGGATAAGAGGCACCTGCAATGCGGCAGCCGCGGCTTCGCCGCAAAAGCCTTTGGGGGTCGGGGCACAGTCTTCCGCCCCCGACCTTTCGCAGCTCTCCTCGATGCTCAAGGCTCGTTGGAAAGGGAACGCTCCGGCTCTTTCAGCGGCACCCGAGCCGCTCGCCGAGGCCCAGATACGTAGTTTCAAGATTGTGAAACTGGAGCCTGACGGGAAGAAGATCGAAGTGGAAGTGGCGTAAAAGGTGATCGCCGGTCACAGATACGTGTTGTCCACGTAGCACCAGCGCCAATCCTCGCCGCGCTCGGCGCTCTGGATCAGCGGATGCTGCGTCTCGTGAAAATGCGCGCGCGCATGCCGTCCCTTCGATGAATCGCAGCAGCCCACGTGCCCGCACTCCAGGCACATCCGCAGGTGCAGCCACGTGTCGCCGAGTTTCATGCATTCCTCGCAGCCTTTGCTGCGCGGCTTCACGCCCTTCTTGACCGTTCCCGCATGCGTGCACTGCGCTGCCATCTCCAACCCCCCGCTTTCCGTCTTCGCACAGACTTGCTGACTCGCCGGCTTGCGGCCTCACCGCGCCCATCCCAATCCATCCGTGCCGATCCCGGTCTCGATATTCCGCGCCACCTTCCACGTCACCAGGTCGATCTCGGCCACCTGGTTGCCGCTTATGCACGATACGTACGCGGCCTTCCCGTCGGGCCGCACCAGCACTTCCTGCGGATTCTTGCCTACCGCGACGCTTCGCGCCAGGGTCATCGTCTTCAGGTCGATCACGTCGACTGCGTTCGCTGCGGGAATCGCCAGCAGAAACCACCGGCCGTCGGGCGTGGTTGCGCCTCCGTACCCGGTCCCATCGAGCTTCACCCAGGTCTTCACAACATTCGCTCCCGTGTCGATCACAGCCAGGCGTGGCGCGGTCTGATCCGAAGTCAAAACCCACTTATCGTCGTTCGAAATGGCGATTCGCTGTGTGTTCCCCGAGATGGGGATCACCGCCAGCGTCTTGCGCGCCTTCATGTCGAGCACGCTCACAGTGCCCGGCCCCACATTCGCCGTATAGCCGCGCCGCCCGTCATGCGAAATCGCCAGCATGTGGCTCTCCGGCTGTCCCGTAGGAATCGACCCCACAATCTTCAGCGTCTTCGGATCGATGATGGTCACGGTTTGATCGAGTTCCGTTGTAACGTAGAGCATTCCGTCCGGCCCGAAAACAGCGCAGTGCGGCCGCACGCCGTGGTCGAAGTCGATCTTGCCCACCACCTTGCCCGCCGCCACATCGATCACCACGATCTTCCGTCCATCGGTTCCCGGCCTGCCCACACCGCTGTCGCCGTAGATGGGCACGAAAGCCAGTTTGCCGTCGGGCGATCCCGCAACCTCGTGCCCCGTGATCCCGCCCTCGGTCACATCTACTACAACTTTTCCCGCCACGGGATCGACGATCGCCAGGCTCTGGTCGCCCTTTTGATCCACCAGCAGCCGCCCCTGCTGCGCCTGCACTGCGATGGCAGATAGCGCCAGCAAAACCACCGTCCAAACACAGGAGAAAAATTTCAACCCGAACCTCCCTCAACCACCCACTGACTATAACGCATGCCGAGTTCGCGAACGAACCGGGCGATTCTCAAGTCTGGCCGGTTATCCTTGCCCTCATGCCGCTTCCCGCGCGCGATGCCGAACTCGTCCAGATCGTCGATTCGGCGCTGTCCGATGCCGCGAGCCGCGCCGGCGCTTTCCTCGCCTGCCGTATCGGCTGCACCCAGTGCTGTTACGGGGCTTTCGCAATCAATGCGCTCGATGCGGCCCGCCTGCGAGCCGGAATGGCCGCTCTGCGTGCCACAAATCCTGCCCTTGCCGCGGACCTCGAGCGCCGCGCCCGCGCCTGGCTCAACGCGCACGGCGCGGACTTCCCCGGCTCCTTGGAAACGGGCACGATTGGAAAATCCGCCCAAGACCAGGAAAAATTCGAAGATTTCGCCAACGACGCGCCCTGCCCTGCGCTCGATCCCGCGACCGGTCGCTGCGATGTCTACGCCTGGCGTCCCATGACCTGTCGCGTTTTCGGGCCTCCTGTCCGCTCCGAAGACAGAGACGGCACAGAAGGCCTCGGCCATTGCGAGCTCTGCTTCATCGGCGCAACGCCCGAGCAGATCGCTGCCTCCGAGATGCCCGTCCCGTCGGACCTAGAAGCCGAACTCGTCAACGAAATGGGCTCATTCGCTGAGACAATCGTCGCCTTTGCGCTGCTTCGCTGAAATCTCCCCGCTGAGTCCACCGGCAGAGCTTTCGCCGGTCAGCTCCCATTTCTCGCTTGAGGCTGGCTCGAATGGGCGGCTTCCGGCAAACCCGGTGCTGTTTGCTCAATGCGCACGATCGGGCAATCCTCTCCGAGTTGGCCTTCCTCGCCCACGAACGCCGGAACCTCTCCGCTTTCGATCCACACTTGAGTGTTCGCCGGCTGCTTGCCCACCAGTGGAGCCACCGCGCCGGCAACGCCGCCTAACTCAATCCTGATCTCGTAGTGTTGTGCTTTCCTCTCAAAGCCGGCGAGGGAGAAATTCTCTTCGCCCTTTGCAGAGATGGCCAGCTTGATCAGTCTCGGTTTTGGCGTGGCCACAACCATCGCAACTGTCTCCTCCGCTCCGCTTGGCCGAAGGTTCTTCGTAACCGGGAAAATCATGCCGTTATAAAGGTCCGGCGGCAACTTCATGTGGTCGGTTCTCACTTGTTCCTTCCCATCTTTTCCCGTCGACTTCGATGTCACTTCGCCGCTGTTCGTGTCGATCGAGAGATCCACCGGGTGAGGGAAGAATGGACCCTTCTGGATGTGATGGTCGCTGATCAGGTGAAATGTTCCACGCTGAGAGAAAAGCGTCGTCTCGTCGTCGAGAGATCCATCTTTGAAATGAAATACCGTGTGCGCGGTCACGCGGTCGGCGCGCACAATTTCCACCAGGTCCCCGACCGCCAATACGCGCCCGTCCTCGGCTTTCAGCATCAGGTAGCCGTGCACCGTCCCCTCCAGATGATGCGCAGCCACTGGCTCGGCGAGCGGCATGGACGCTGATCCGCATAGCAGAATGGCCACCAGCGGCCAACCTCCCAATCGCAACATCTGCGTCCGCCAAGTTGGCCACACGCCCATGGAACCCTCCTCCGCGACATCTTCAGCGCAGTGGTTTGTGATGGTGGGGCCACACAAACAGTTGCCTTCCGGAAGCATTCATTCGCGCCTCCCGCGTTAAACTGATCCTTGCCATCCCCCATGCCAATGCGCCCCTGCTGGGTCGAGATTCGCACCCGCACCCTCGAAGAAAACTTCCGCTTTCTTGCTTCGCTCGCGGCTCCGCACGCGGAACTGCTGGCCATCGTCAAGTGCAACGCCTACGGCCACTCGCTGGCAATCTGCGCCCCGGCGGTCGCCGGCGCCGGCGCCAACTGGCTTGGCGTTACCAGCGTCGAAGAAGGCATCGCAGCGCGCGCTCTATGCCCCAAGGCCCGCATCCTCGTCATCGGCGGCCTCTTTCCCGGGCAGGCTGCTGCCGCCATCCAATTTCAGCTCACGCCCGTTGTGTGGGAGCTGTGGCAGCTTGATGACCTGCGCGCGGCCGCTCGCGACTGCGGCGCGCCTCCCGAGTCGCTTCCCGTTCATCTCGAAATCGACACCGGCATGAGCCGCCAGGGAGCAAGCCTCGATCAACTCGCCGCAGTTCTCACTCGCTTCGGCCCCTCATCGCCGCTCCGCCTTGAAGCTGTCATGACCCATCTCTTCGCCGCAGACGAAGCCGACGGCCAGGTAACTCGAGACCAGTTCGCGTGGCTCGACGAAGTGCTCAATCGCATCTCCTCGGCCGGTCTCTTCGCCGAGTGGTTGAACGTCGGTAACTCGGCTGCGCTCCTGGCGGGCCAGGCACCCACGATTGCTGATCTTGCCGCTCGCCATGGCATGCGCGCACTGCTCCGTCCCGGACTCGCGCTCTACGGTCTCGCGCCCGAATTCGATCCGCCCTATTCTTCGTCCGAGCCGCCATCGCTCCATGGGGCGCGTGCCGCGCTCCAGCCCGTGCTCTCGTGGAAGGCCTCTGTTGTTGGGGTTCGCTCCATCCCCGCTGGCGCCACCGTCGGCTACAACGGAACCTTCGTCGCCACCGAACCCATGCGCGTTGCGCTGGTTTCGGCCGGCTATGGCGACGGGCTCGACCGGGCGCTCGGCAACCGCTTCAGCCTGCTCGTACGCGGTCAGCGCGCGCCGATCGTCGGTCGCATCAGCATGGATCAGACCGTGCTCGATGTCACCGAGATTCCTGGCGTCCAGGCCGGCGATGAAGTCACGATACTCGGTTCGCAAAGCGGCGACACCGGCAATGAAACCATTACCGCCTTCGATCACGCCGCGGCTACCAATACCATTCCATGGGAAGTCTTCACGCGGATCGCGCCGCGCGTCGGCCGCATCCAGGCATAGACGCGCGAGCGGCCTTGGCGCCTACTCCACGCGCAGGGCTTCCACCGGGTTGAGCCTGGATGCGCGCGTCGCCGGCAGCCAGACTGCCAGAAGCGCGACCGCGGTCAGGATCAATGGCGTTGCGATGAACACCATCGGATCCCAGCTCTTCACGCCGAACAACAGGCTCGCCAGAAATCGCGTGAGGCCGAAGGCTGCAGCAATTCCCAGCACGATTCCGATGAGTGCCAGTCGCATGCCGTGCCACACCACCAGTTTACGGATCGCCGTACGGTCGGCTCCCAGCGCGATGCGAATCCCCATCTCCTGGGTGCGCTGCTCCACTGAATACGCCATCAGGCCGTAAACGCCAATCGCTGCCAGCAGCAGCGCCACTGCGCCGAACGTCGTCAGGAGAATCATGTTGAAGTTCTCGCGCGCAGTCGATCGCGCCACCATCTCGTCCATGGTGCGGACGTGCGCCACCGGAAATCCTCCGCTCGCCTGCCGCAGCTCCTCTGTGATCTGCGCCATCAGCGGCTGCGGATCACCCTTCGTCCGCACCACCCAATGTAACGGAATGATGTTCGCGTTCAACTTCGTCATGGCGTCGAGAACCTGCGCATCCGGCACGATCATCAGCGGTTCTGGGTCGCGGCCCAATCCTCGGTCGTGCGTGTTGCCCACCACGCCCACAATCATGCGCGCCGGCTCTTCAAACGGCGGTCCCATGCCCTTGCCCACATAGATCTGCTGGCCCACCGGATTCTGATTGGGAAAATATTGCTTCGCCAGCGCCTCGTTGATCAGCATCACTCCGGGGGCTGAGCCAGTATCGCTGTTGGTAAACTCGCGCCCGCGCTCGACCGGAATCCGGAAGAGCTTGTAGTAGTCCGGCGAGGCGCTCATCCACCCCGCGCCGGGATTTCCTTTCGCCTGATCCACGGGCCGACCCACGATTGTGAATGGCAAACCGAACTCTCCCTGGATCGGAAGGCAACACGTAAACGTCGATTCCTCCACGCCGGGGATGGCATTCAACCGTTCGCGCCCATCCCGCGATAGTTGTGCAAGGCCTGCCGTCGTCTCATAGCGCTCGCCCGTCAGGGACATCTCCATGGTGATCACGTTATGTGAATCGAACCCTGGATTCACGGCGTGCAGCGCCATAAAGGTCCGGATCAGCAGTGCCGCTCCAACCAGGAGGACCAACGCCAGCGACAACTCACCGATCACCAGTACCGACCGCGCCCGGCCCTGGCGGAACCCGGTCCCAGAGCGGTTGCCGCTTTCTTTCAGCGATGTAGCCAGATCCGTTCGCGAGGCGCTGAATGCCGGGAAGAGCCCGAACAAAATGCCGGTCAGCGCCGAAACCGCGAGGGTGAAGCCCAGCACGCGCCAATCCACGCCAATCGCCCCGCCGTCCTCGCCCACGCGCGGCAGCCCCGCGGGGCTCACCGCCAGCAGCGCGCGCACACCTGCAAATCCCAGCGCCGACCCCAGGATCCCGCCCGCTGTAGCCAGCATCACGCTCTCGGTCAGCAGTTGCCGCACGATGCGTGCACGCTTTGCGCCCAGCGCTGTCCTGATGGCAAACTCCCGCTTGCGCCCCGTCGCCCGTACGAGCAGCAGGTTCGCCACATTGGCGCAGGCAATCAGCAGCACCAGCACGACCGCTCCTTCCAAAATCAGCAGCGACCTTCGCGCGTCCTTCACAATGGAGTCACGCAAAGGTTCCACCATAAATCCAAAATCAGGATTCTTGATTCCGTAAAGCCGCGCAAACTGGTTCAGTGCCAGCTTCATCTGCGCGTTTGCGGCCGCCAGCGTCACACCCGGCTTCAGCATCGCGGCCGCCAGGAAAAAGTGCCCCTGGTTGGTGCTGTTGGGCTCAAACTGAAAGGGCACCCACAGGTCGGCCTCCGGGTCGGTAACAAAATCTCTTGCTGCCACGCCGATGACCGTGTACGGCTTGCCGCCCAGCGGCAATGCGCTTCCGATCACCGCCGGACTGCCCCCGAAGCGCCTCTGCCATAGCCCGTAGCTCAGCACCGCCACGTTTCCCCCGTTGGGCGAATCGTCCTGTGGACTAAACGTCCGGCCCAACTCCATCCGGGCCCCAAAGACGCGAAAATACGCCTCGCTTACATGAATGCCATGCACTAGCTCTGGCCGGCCGCCGGTAATGTTGAAGCCGGGTCCCGCAAAATCGTACGCTGCAACGTCGCTGAAGATGCTGGTCTGCTGCTGGTACACATGAAACTTGGTGATCGAAGTGGCTCGCCCGCCGCCAGGGCCGCTCATCCCCACCGCCACGATCCGGTCGGCGTCAGGATAGCCCAACGGCTTCAACAGCACTGCATTCACGACCGTGAAGACCGCCGTGTTGGCGCCGATTCCCAGCGCCAGCGCCAACACCGCAGCTACTGTGAATCCGGGGCTCTTCACAAACAAATGCAGGCCGTGTTTCACGTCGTTCCAGAGGTCGCCCATGGGTTGCTCCACCTGGGAATTGTACACATCGAGTAGATCGGAGAGGATTTGCGGGCGCTTAGCGGGCGCCAAAGGAGAGACGCAGCAGCGCCTCTTTTGTTTGAGGCCGCGAAGAGGATCCGCGGCTTTCAGCGATAACGGCGCAAAGCGCGCGAGGCGGGCGAGACGGCAACCGTGGCATCAGCCTGCGAGAGACTTAGCCTGCTGCGTGCGCTGCCGTTGCCGGTGCGCACAACCCCGCTGCGCACTCCACCGCAGAGATCATCGCTTCGGTGCCGATGCACGAGTTCAGCAGCATATGGTAAAGCCCCCGCGAGCACCACTCCTGCTGGTAGAACTTGCGGATTGCGGCGGCGCGCCTGCGGTCGAACGCTGCCAGTTCCTGCTCCGCATCCTGAGCTTTATGGGGAAACGCCCGCGCGAACCACTGCTTCTTGGCGCTTGCCGTCGCATACACAAAGATATGAAAGCACCCCGGCCGCCCGGCCAGCGCGCATGCCGCTCCCCGGCCCACGATCACGCTATTCCCCACCTTGGCCCCTTCCAGGATCTGCTGTTTGATCAACTCCAGCATGCGTTCCGAATCCAATGTGTATTCCTCGCCGGTTGAGGTCACGTACATCGGTTCCTTGTAAAAGATCTTGCCGTAACGGTAGTACCACGGGTCGAGCCGTTCATCGAGCTTGGCGGCTTCCTCGGGATCCACTCCGGCGGCTCTGGCTGCGCCCGCCACCAGCTCTGAATCCAGCAGCTTCCAACCCAACCGGGTTGCCAATTGGCGCGCAAAATCCGCTCCCTGCGAGCCGTACTCCCGTTCCACTGTGATCACGTTGACCGGTCTGTGCATGGCCCCGACCCCCTCGGCATGGAGCATACAACGCCTGTCAATAAAACGAAACAGGGGCGAAAAGGAAACAGGCGCGGAAAGGTCACCCGTCCGCGCCTGCTTTAGATTGGGGGCTGCCCCCGCTGCCTACTGTGCTACCGGGGCTTTCGGCAGCTCGGTCTTGCTTTTGAGGTGCTTGCTACCTGCTCCATTGGGAGCGCTGGCCGTTGCCTCCGGCGCTTCCGCCGGCTCTCCTCTCTTGATGTGCAGATCGCCGTTTTCCGTGCTGAGCATGATCCGCGCTGTGCCCGAGCCGATCTTCCCGGTTACGGTCTTGTCTTCGTCTCCGCTCACGCTCAGGGCAAAATCGGTCATCACGTCGCCGTTGTGCGTCCTGCCGTCGATCGAGGCCGCCGCATTCGGAGGCAGAATCACGTTCACATCGCCCTTGTCATTCTTCGCTTCCACGCTGTACGATCCCGCGGGCTCCACGCTGATGGTGCCGTTGCGGTCTTCCACGTAGCTGTCGCCTTCGATCTGGCTCAGGTCGATGTCCTTGGAGTGCGTCGCCACGTGCACCGGGCCTTTCGCTTCGGTCACGCGCAGGTCATCGTTATCCAGGGTCAGGTCGCCAGGCAGGGAAGCGATGTCAAGCGTCGTCACCGACGTGTGGAGGTGCACTGCGCCCGAGATCACCTCTATGTGAACGTCGCCCAGGATATTGCCGTTGTCGGTGATATTGCCCTTGATCTCCGAGAGCGTCAGGTCGTTCAGGTCGCCGTCGAGCGTCACGTCGCCCTGCACATCGTGGGCGGCAAAAGTGTCGTGCCGTCCGTTCACGAAGTGGCCGTGTACCGTCCCCGTAACAGAGCTGATGTGAATGTCTCCGCGCGCCGAAACATCGATCCCCTGTCCCAGGCCTGCGGCCGTCACGTCGCCCCATCCGGAATTGACCGACAAGCGCGCCGACTTGGGAACCGTGATCGTCAGATCGACCCGTCCCTTGGAGTTGTCCTTGCACTTGATGAACACGGCATCACCGCTCTGCGTCACCTGCGCGCCTTCGCTGTCGAAGATGCGTTTGGCTTGAGAGTCCGAGTTCGCGTAGGCGATGTCGTGCTCGTCTACTGTCAGGTTCGGCTGGTCGCTTGCAGTGATGCTGACGTCGCCGCGCGGGTTCTGAATGTCGATGGTGGCGTTGGCCGGAATCTGCTGGTTCAGCGCCTGCCGGTCGTTACCGTGCTCCGGCTGTCCCCACGTGTTGAAGAAGTCGCCGTCGCCGCCCCATGGTCCCCAGATGTGGTTGTGCGCCGTCGCCAGCGCCCCGATGATGGCCAGGAAAATCAAAATTCCTACGAAGCTGGCTCCGCGCCGCACCGGGGTTTTCCGGCGCATGTCGAGCCCCCACTCAGCCAGCAGGGCCAGTCCGGCGCCGATCAGCAGCAGCGGCCACCACTCGCCGTACCAGTTCCAGAATGCGCTCGAATCGATATGGCCCGTTACCACCAAGAGCGCAATCACGCCCACGCACACCAGGATCACCGGACCTACCACTGAGGGCACGCGCGGACCGTACGCGCCGACGTAGTTCGCCTTCCAGGCGTAACGTTGTGCCCGCCACGCATCGCGTTGCGCGCGCCACGCCGCTTTCTGCTGTTCGCGATAGACCCGCCACTGCATCTTTGGATCGTAGGGCGGCTGCGATCCTCCCGGAGGCATATTCGGAGGAGTGCTCATGATTGCCCTCCATTCGCATCATTCTCAAATCCCTGGTTCCGCCTGGCCACGAGCGCAGTCTCTGCGCCTCCCGGCATTGCTGCGTCTTGTCCTGCTGCCTGCGCCGCGCCCGCAAAACTCGCGGCGGGTGCTGTCGGGTAACCCTCTGCGGCCAGCGCCGCACGCTCGGCCAGCAGCAGCACTCCCAGCAGAATCAGGTAAAACGGCCAGCTCTGCCACCAGCCAAGGATGTGTGCATTAGCCAGCAGCGCATTCACGCCCAACAGCAGGAGGAACGCAGGGCCACGCAAGCGGCGAATCATCAGATAGCGGTTCATTTTTGCCCTCCGTGCGATATCCCAACCCGCCGCACGATCAGCCATACACCCAGCCCGATCAGCACCAGCGGCCAGGAATACTCAAACACTCGTCCCGAAAACCAGTCGATCTTATTCAGGAGGAACAGAACCCCCAGCGCGATCAGGATCACCGCGCCAATCGGCTCCGGCCGTCGCCAGTAAGCCGGCGGCGTCGGCGGTACAACCGGGCCGGTGCCTGGTGCGCCCACGCCCGGTGCTCCCGGATCGGCAAGCGGAGCGGATCCCTGGTAGGGCGTTTGCCAGTCGCCCGGCTGTGCGGCCTGCCCCGTCGCATTTGGATACGGCGGGACACCCGGGTTTTGGTACGGGGCCTGATATGCCCCACCCTGATAAGGCTGGTATGTGCCTGCATTCGCCGGTCCTGTTCCAGCAGCGGGTGGCGCACCCGGCGTCCAGCCCGGCGCACCGGGTCCGCGTTGACCGATGCCCATCCAACTTCCGATGTCGTTCAGTCCCAGGGGATCAGGCAGTGGTTCGCCATCGCGCCGCGCCTTCGCCGTGTGGTACGCGTCGAAGACCTGGTAGAACACCCAACCCGCAATCAGCAGGCCGAAAACACCAAAGACATGGGCCGCGCTCACCAGGACCGCGAAAATCAGCACGTGCGCCAGACCCTTCAGAAACTGCCCGTTGTACATGGCGCCCACGCCGGGGATAAGCCCCAGAAGAGCGGCCAGAACCGGGTTCGGCGCTCCGGCCGGTGGAGGCACAAACGCCTGCTGCGCGCCCTGCCAGGCCGTCATGCACGGCTCGCAGAACAGCTGTCCTCCCGGTGCGTTGCGTACGCATGGTTGGCACAATGGTTTGCCACAGTTCTGGCAATACGCTGCCGCAGTTACGCCGCTATGATTTGCGCAATCCATACTGTGCTCCTTTCGCATGGTTGCCCTTCGGCGAAATTGCCTGCCGTTGGCCCAATCTCGTTCTCAAGCTTGCTCTCCAAAACATCACTTGCCGGTTCCGCTGCCGGCTCCATCGCCGGGTTTCCCGGCTCCTCCTGAGGGTCCGTTCGCAAGCCCCCATCCTTGCTGCCAGGAGCCTGCTTCGTTTCTCCCGGCTTCGGTTGTTGCTCCCTGCGCTGGCCGTTTTCGTCCTCGGCTTCTCCGCGCAGTGCCCGTACTCGCGATTGCACCTCATACACAAACCGCAGGTGATCGTAATAGCGCACGATGGGCACTGAAGCCATCGTCAGTTGCCGCTCCATGTAAGCACGCACTGCGCGCGGCTTCAGATCCGCGAGCCGCAGCGGGGTTACGTGCACACTGGCGAGATGAACTCCCGTAATATTCAGCGTCAGGGCAATCGAGAAAAAGGCCATCGCCGTGGTCATCAAAAGCCGCGGCTGAACTCCAGCGCGCATCCGTGCAAAAAAACCTGGCTGCTGCCAAACCGGCGGAACAAACGCCGGAATCGTGCTCGGGCTCGCCGCCACCGGCAGAGCCTGTCCGATCCAGCCATCAACCTGGTTCCCCGGGCCGGTCTTGGCCAGGATCTTGTCAAGCAATTCCGCCGGCGGCTCCGGTTCTGGTCCCAGATACTCCAGCCACTCCCGTCCCTTTCGCGCCTCCTCGTAGAGCGCTGCGCACGCCAGGCAGACCGCCTTGTGCGCCAGGAACTTCACTTCGACTTCAGGGCTCACCACCCCGTCGAGGACATCGGTGAGCAGCATCTCCCACTCGCCGCAGGCCGCCGAACTCGGAATATGTGTGCGCTCTGCCATCGCTACATCACCTCCCGTTTATTACGCTCAAGTAAACGCGCAAGTTCCGCGCGCCCTCGGCTGATGCGCGACTTGACGGTCCCTTCGGGGATACCCAATACTTGTGCAATTTCTTTGTAATCAAAATCTTGCAGGTCTCTTAGGATCACTGCTTCGCGCAGTTCCACACTCACTTTGGCGAGCGCGCCCTGCACCATTTTGGCCAGTTCTTTCTGGGCCGCCGATTCGTGCGGCGTAGGCCCCGTCGCCATCAGCCGGTCTGCCGGCCTCATCTCTTCGTTCTGGTCCCAGCCGTCGTCCAGCGAACTCGTTCCCCGCTGGTTTCGCGTCCGCCTGAAGTTGTCCACCAGCAGGTTGCGGGTCATGGTCGCAATCCATACCGGCAGGCTGCCGCGGCCGGCGTCGAAACTGCCAAGGTTGGAATAGATTTTCAGGAAGACGTCCTGGGTGAGATCCTCGGCGTCGGCCGCATTCCCCGTGAAGCGGTAGCACAACCCGTAGACACGCTTCTGGTGCGTGCGCACCATTTCAGCCCATGCGCCCGAATCACCGTCGATGCAGCGGCGGACGATTTGGGACCAATCTTGCTCCAGCCCTCTCACCTCCGCGCGCGCCGCAGTTGCTCCTGACATGGTCGCAGCTGCCGCATACTCCCGATTCGGCCGCTGGACGTTCGGCCGCTGGACGTTCTGTCGGCCATCTCGACCAAGAGCCCGCCCCACGGCGGCCCCGACCCTCCAAGGACCTTTCCCTGAAGGCTGCCGCACTGCAGGCGCCCGATTCATCCCAGGCGACGCTACCAGGCAGACTTGGTTCCAGCTTAATGTACCCACGCAGTGCATAACCGTCTAGTACGCAGCATCACAGCCGTTGGTTCCGTCCCGTCGCCGGCGACCGGTCGCGCCGGTCAAGAAAATCCCCAAAGCCCTCGCTGCCCACCGGTACACTGGGAAAAACCGGAGGTCAAAACGTGGAAGACTGGAAATTCACTCAGAAGGATCCCTCGGAATCCCTCGCCAAACTGCACTTCTTCTCCATCAAGAAGAAGCACGCCTCGGGAGAAGTGGAGGCACGCATTACGGTCAAGGAATTCGCCACTGCGAAGACCACCGACATGAAGTTCTATGCCTACGCCGATATTGAATTGAATCAAAAAACGATGAAGTTCCAGCCCTGTGGCTGGGCTGAAACCCTCATGGGCGCCCTTACCGAATGCCTCAGGAATCTTCGCAAGTTCGAGTACGAGGGGCCTGAGCTGGCGCCTGCACCCTCCGAAGACTGTGCCAAACCCTAGCGTCGGTCGTCCCGACCGGCTGTCTAGCGTGTCACCAGGCCCCGTCCACTCTTACTTGCGCGTCGCCGGGCCCTTACTCAGGACTCCGCATCCCCATCGGGCCAAAAAAGTGGCGAATCTGCAATGTGCAAGAATGAGCCGTGGGCATAAGAACCGTTGCTGAACGGCTGAGCCGCGGCCGATCGTTTCGCTACCGCCTGCCTCAAATCTACGGCGGGTGCCGCTTCTACCTCACCCCTGAGGCCGGCTTGCGCTATTGGATTCCAAGCCGGGGGATCAAAGCGGATGAAACTCTGCTCAGGAACGCGGCAGAAACGGTGAAACCTGGGAGCATCGTGTGGGATATCGGAGCCAATATGGGGCTGTTTTCGTTTGCAGCCGCGGGATTGGCCGGCGCAAGCGGCCGCGTCTATGCCTTCGAGCCCGACGCCGTCATGGCCGGGCTACTGCGGCGTTCAGCACGACTGAATCCGCAGGCGGCTCCAGTTGAGATCATCCCCTGCGCCCTGGCCGAAAACTTCGCTCTGGCGCATTTCCAAATCGCCCAGCGCAGCCGCGCCTCGAATGCTCTTGAGGGATTTCAGCTGAGCCAGAGCGGTGGGGTTCGCGAGATTCAAACCGTTTTGACCGTTCCTCTCGATTGGCTGGCCGGCTGCCTCCCCCCGCCCGACGTTCTGAAAATCGATGTGGAAGGCGCTGAGCTGACCGTCTTTCGCGGAGCGCTGCAACTACTCAAGTCGAAGCGCCCCACCCTGATCTTCGAGCTAACCCGGCGGAATTGGGACGAAGAGTCCCGATTGTTGCGCAACATGGGCTACACGCTTTTCGACAGCGATCTGCCGCCCAGCGAGCGCCAGCCCTTGACGGGACCTACCTATAACATCCTTGGCATCCCGTCGTGAGCGCAGCAGGCCCGATCGCCACCACTGCCCATCAGTACCTTCGCTGAAACTCGGGATCAACCGGATTCTCGAACAGCGACGCGTCGCGCGTCACGATCGTCAGTCCCGTCGGCGTGACAAAATACCGCCGCTTGTCTTCCACGGGATCGTAACCGATCACTGTTCCCTCGGGAATGTGCACGTCGCGGTCGATGATCGCGCGGCGAATCCGGCAGTGCCGTCCGATATTCACATGCGAGAAAACGATGCTGGCGTCCACGTCTGAATACGAATTTACGCGCACATCCTGCGACAGCACCGAGTTATACACCGATGCGCCCGAGATGATCACGCCTGCCGTGATGATCGAGTTCACGGCCATGCCAGAGCGCCCCGGCTCCCCGAAGACGAATTTTGCCGGCGGATACTGCCGCATCCGCGTCCGGATGGGCCAGCTCTTGTCGTAGAGATTGAAGATCGGTGACACCGAGCACAGATCCATGTTGGCTTCGTAGTAGGCATCGAGCGTTCCTACGTCGCGCCAGTAGAGAGCTTCCTTCTTGTTCTCGTCAACGAAGCTGTAGGCCATCATCTTCTTGTTGCCGAGCAAATTTGGCAGGATGTTGTGCCCGAAGTCGTGCTTTGAATCCGAGTCGTCCGCGTCGGCGATCAGCGCCTTCAGCAGTGTCTCGGTGTTGAAGATGTAAATCCCCATCGACGCGTCCACTGCGTTGGGATTGAAGGGTGAACGGAAACTGGTCGACGCAGGTTTTTCCTGGAAACCCATGATTTCCCCGCTCTGCGCCACCTCCACCACCCCGAAGCGCGAAACTTCATCCGGAGCAATCGGCAGCGTGGCCAAAGTCACTTCGGCACGGCTCTCCCTGTGTTGCTCCAGCATGCGGCTGTAATCCATTTTGTAAATGTGATCGCCCGAGAGGATGATCACGTGCTTGGGCTGCTCGCTGCCGATCGAATAGATGTTTTGGTAGACCGCATCCGCTGTACCCATGTACCAGTTCGCCCCGGTGCGCTGCATGGGCGGCATCAGCTCGAAAAACTCACCCAGTTCCTGCGCCACGATCCCGGTCCATCCTTCGCGGATATGCCGGTTCAGGCTGAGCGCCTTGTACTGCGTGAGGATATACACCCGGCGTAACCCCGAGTTGATGCAGTTCGAAAGCGTGATGTCGATGATCCGGTAGTGTCCCCCGAACGGTACGGCTGGCTTCGCCCGATCCCGTGTCAATGGAAAAAGCCGCTCTCCAGCTCCGCCTGCCAGCAAAACGCCGAGTGTGTCTTTCATATCCATACGGCTCCCGTTTTTCGATCGAACCCGGAAACGTCATCATTTCAGCGGCGGGATTCGTTCGGCCGCTTCTGAACGCAGGAGAATACCACACCAAGATAAACTTGGCAGCCTGGCTCTTAAATCGATGATCGCTCTCTGCGAAGAGTTGGCCCGCCAGGCAGCCGTCAGGACCGGGGAGCCGCTCTCCTGGTCGTCCTGCTAGGCCTGATTCCACCCGGTGTACGGCTCTTGCCTTACCACCCCGACGCCCAGTTCCCAGGTTTCATCGACCGCTTGATCTTCGTGAACTTGTAATCCACCCCGACCGAGATCGCGAAGTTCACATCGAACCTCGAATAAGGCTGAAGCACGGGAGGAGGAGGCGGCGGCTGGAAGTTGTAGTGGGTCATCACCGCATCCGGTGTTACACGAAACACCCAGTGTTCCGAACGGTTCAAATCGAAGTGCCCGCCGATAATCGCTGCCGGCGCGATCTGGTTATGGTAAAAGTCGAAATACCCTGGCGCCTGGCCCAGCAGGTCCTTCTGGAAATTCCCGTAGACCCCTCCGAACATGAGGTGCGCAAAGATCGCTCCGTGTTTGTTGTGCGGCCCCAACGCCTCGACGCCGCCCACAAAGAAATACTGTTTCACCACGGGGCCCTTCAGATCCCCGCCGTCGGCAGCCTTGTCGTTGGGCGCTGTGCCGCTTGTGCCCACGTACCCTCGTCCCGATGCCTCGATTCCCCAATGGCGGGTCAACCAGAACGATCCATTCATATCCAGGCCGCCCAGGTTCGAGCCCTGCAGAAGCGTCGGCCCCGCCTTCATGTGGTCGTAGGCCAGGCCGAGCGAAAGGTCCCAGCGGTTGTCGTAACGCACTTTGGCCAGAGGGTCGGTTGCTACATACACTCCGTAGTTCGGCACTTCGGTGTCTGGATTCTGCGTCGGAGGTGTGGTCGGCTGGCTCTGGGAACTCGAGCCCTGCGACTGCGCGTGGCCTGCCGCACCGACCGCACAGAGCACCCAAAAAGCAGCAAGGATTGCAGTTAACTTGAAAGGGTGAATCATCATCTCCCAGCTTACAAGACCGCCCCAATAGCGGACAACGCGCGATGTTCGCATTCCCTTTTAGACTCGCCACACGCCGACTCGTAGCCCCCCAGCCGTGAGTCTCCGACCCCTGACGCTTGGTCACTGGCCCCTGGCCTGGCACTTCTCCATCTCCCGCGACCAAATCAGGTAATGTACCGTCTTTGCGATCTCTCTTGACGTGGCATACATCCTCATCCACTCCTCCTCCGGCTCGACCGGAGGAGCCGAGTCCATCCGCCACTTCAGGGGCAGCTGGCCGAAGATCATCGCTGCGCGCGGAAGATGATCCGGGCCAGTTACCACTTCCGCCGACTGCCATCCGTGACTCTGCATGATCCGCAGCGAGTCGCAGGCATTTTCCATTGTGTTTCTCGCCTGCCTCTCCTCAAGAATCGCCCCGGCCGGAATTCCCTGCGCTTCAGCGGCACGCGCCATCACCTGGGCCTCGGCAAACCGGTTCACCACAGCCCCGCCTGTAAAGATCATGCGCGGTGCTGCGCCCCGCTCGTACTCGCGCACCGCCTCATTCACGCGCGCCAGTTGCGACGGTGTCGGGTTGCCGTCATCGTCTGCCGGCTGCCCCAGAACGATCAGTACGTCGAATTGCTTTTGTGAGGTGTTTTCTGTAGGCGCCAGCGATCGCGCCAGGGCGGCCCAAGCCAGCAGGACAACGACCGCAAGCACGCAGGCCGCCAGGCCGCGCACAAGCCAGCTCAACCGTCTCGGCCGCCTCGTCCCACCACCCCGTCTGATGCGTCCTGCGGTCGCTGTTTTGCGTGTCCTCGTTGAACTCAAAGAGGGAGTTGCCTCCAGACCACCACTGTATCGCGTCGCGCATATCAGCAAGCGTCAACTGCGCTTCAGAGGGCAGCGGTCTTGGCTTCTCCGCATTCTCGGTCTTACAATCGGAAACTTGGGCGTCGCTGGCTTCCCCGGGTCCGCCTCACGCCAGATCATTTCGCATCCTGAGGAGAAACACCATGGCAAAGGGTCAGATCGACCAGAGTCAGGTAGCCGAATATAACCAGAACGGCTTTGTACTGGTTCGCCAGATGCTCGATGCGGAAGAGATCGGCCTGCTGGGTCGTTCCGCGCGCGAAGACCGCGTCCTCGATCAGCACAGCTTTGGGCGGGCTGATGGCGAGGGCGGCACGGTCAGGCTTTCACTGTGGAATCATCCAACCGACACCATCTACGGTATGGTCGCTCGCAGCGAGTCGATTGTCGGTTCGGCTGAGAAACTGCTCGGCGGCGAGGTCTACCATTACCACTCGAAGATGGTCATGAAGGATGCCAAGGTCGGTGGCGCATGGACCTGGCACCAGGACTACGGATACTGGTACCAGAATGGAGTCCTGTTCCCGCTGCTGACGAGCGCGTATATCGCAGTCGATCGTGCGACCAAAGCGAATGGCTGTCTACAGGTCATCAGCAAATCCCATGAGCTGGGCCGGATCGATCACATCCTCTCGGGAGACCAGGCCGGCGCCGATCCCGCGCGCGTCCAGGAAATTTTGAAGCGCCTGGAGTTGGTTTATGTCGAAATGGAGCCCGGCGATACACTCTTCTTCCACGCCAACCTGCTTCACCGCTCCGATCAGAACCGCTCCGAACATCCGCGTTGGGGAATGATCTGTTGCTACAACGCGGCGCGCAACGATCCTTACAAGGAATCGCACCATCCGCGCTATACGCCTCTGACCAAGGTCCCCGATTCCGAAATCAGGAAAGCCGGCCAAACCAGGTTCACGGGTGTTTCTGAGGCCGGATGGCTCGAACCGGAAAAAGACGAAAGCGCCACGGTCCTTGCCAAGAAGGACTAGTCGAGAGCAATCAATCGAATCCTATTGGGGTGTCCATCCGAGCCGCCTGGGTGGAGGAGAGTCGGATTCCTCAGGTCTCTTCTGGCTTTCCGATCGCTGACCGTGGCCTCCTGATCTCCATCATCGCCGGGGCCTACCCGCGGACCCGACCCGCAGGCCCAAAGGCCCCCGGGGGCTCAGTCCACTGATTACGGCCCTCCGCCCACCGTCGACGGCCCGCAGGCTACTGACGCGAAAAGGACCTGATCCCTGGCCGTTCATTTCTGCATCGAATGTTTCCGGGAGGTGCAAAGCAATGCGCCGATTGATAAGCATCCTCAGCATGAGCATTCTGGCTTCGGCTATTTCCGCTTCCGCGCAGAACGCGCAGAGTACACAGCCGGGCCAGGCATTCGCGCCGGGTTCTGCCGACGAAAGCCAACTGGCGAAAGAGATTCGCCACAACCTCTTGATGTTGCCGTACTACTCGATCTTCGACGACCTTTCCTTCAGCTTGAATGGCACGGTCGTTACCCTGCAGGGCGCCTGCCCGCCGGATCCTCCGTGGGACATAAAGTCCGACGCGGCAAACACCGTGAAGCAGGTGAAGGGCGTAACGCAGGTGGTCAACAACATCAAGGAGCTGCCGTTGTCGCCGATGGACTGGCAGATTCGGCGCGCAGTGGCGAAGGCCATCTACGGCGACGCCGAGATCGGAATGCGCTATGGCGCCCAGGCCCTGCCGTCGATCCACATCATCGTGGACAACGGGCATGTCACCCTCAAAGGCGTCGTAGACAACCAGATGGATGACACGATGATCAAGATGCGCGCCAACCAGGTACCCAATGTCTTTTCTGTAACCGACAACCTGGTCGTGGTCGATCAGGGCAAGAAAAAGGAGAACGTATCGTCAACCCAATAGCGGAGGGAAGAGTGCTCACCCTGGCTGCGTCAATGATGCCGCGGCCAGGGCGAGTCGCCCTCTCCCAAGCCTTACGGATACATCCGGTGCAGAGTCCTCGCAAAAGGAATCGTCTCGCGCACGTGATCCAGTCCGCAGACCCACGACACTACACGTTCGATCCCCATGCCGAACCCCGCATGCGGCACGCTTCCGTAGCGACGCAGATCGAGATACCACTCGAACGCCTCGCGCGGCAGCTTGTGATGGTCGATGCGTGAGCTGAGCAGCTCATAGCTCGACACACGCTGTGATCCTCCGATTATTTCCCCGTATCCCTCCGGCGCCAGAACGTCCACGCAAAGCGCATACTTCGGATCTTTCGGATCCGGCTCCATGTAGAACGCCTTCACATCCGCGGGATAGCGGTGCACCATGACCGGCCGGTCGTACTGCGAACTCAGCCACGTCTCGTCGGGCGATCCGAAGTCATTCCCATACTCGAACGGCTGCTCGAGGTGCCCGTCCTTGTGTGCCTGGTTCAGCATCGCCGCGGCTTCGTCGTAGCGCAGCCGCGGGAACGGCGGCTTCACTGTCACCAGCTTCGATGTGTCGCGCCCGATGACCTCAAGCTCAGCCGCGCGGTTCTTCAGCACGCTCTGCACGATGTGTGAAATGTAGTTCTCGGCCAGCTCCATCAGCCCATCGAGGTCCATGTAGGCAACCTCCGGCTCGACCATCCAGAACTCCGTCAGGTGCCGCCGCGTCTTCGACTTTTCAGCGCGAAATGTCGGCCCGAAGCTGTACACCTTGCCCAGCGCCAGCGCGGTTGCTTCCACGTAAAGCTGGCCGCTCTGCGTCAAGTACGCCGGGTCGCCGAAATAATCCACCGGAAAGAGCGTTGAGGTTCCTTCGCACGCCGCCGGGGTCAGAATCGGCGGATCGGTGCGCACAAACCCGTTCATGTCGAAGTATTCTGCCGCCGCGCGCATAATTTCGGCGCGAATCCGCAGGATGGCCGACTGCCTCGGGCTACGCACCCACAGGTGCCGCTTCTCCTGCAGGAAATCGACGCCATGCTCCTTGAGCGTGATCGGATAAGGATCGCTTTCCGGCACGCGCTGGACTATCTTCACGTCCTCGACGTCGAGCTCATATCCGCCGGGCGCGCGTTTGTCCGCCCGCACCTTTCCCGTCACAATCACCGACGATTCCTGGGTCAGGCCCTTCAGCGCCTCAAATACCTCCGGCGTCACGCTCTTTACATGCGCCACGCCCTGGATGGATCCGGTTCCATCGCGGAAGATCGGAAAGAGCAGCTTCCCGCTCTCGCGGAGGTTATAGAGCCAGCCGTGGATTACGACAGACTGGCCCTCATACTTGCCGATCTCGGCGATGGTTGCGTTGGCTTGCTCGGACTTCTCGTTGGTTGCAATCGCAGCTTCTTCGGGCATCGTGCTTCCCTCTTATACCGGCCGCGCGGCCGGACTTTCCAGAATACCGCGCACAAGAGGATTGCCCGACGGGAATGGTCTATCGCCGATGCGTTTAGCTGCAGGGTTTGTCTCTGGGACAGGCGAGCGGCGATAGCGGGCTGTGGCAATTTCGTGCCATAGCAACCGATTTTGATTGGACAACATAAGCCGTAAAGTGCATCTTAGTCACGAGGGGGCGTCATGAGTGAACGGGCAGCGGCATCGGGCAACGGTATGCACAAGCCTTCGGCAGATGCTGAAACCGCCGAGCAATTCATTGCCGAGAAGCACCTCGGCGAGCGTATTCGGCGCCTGCGGCTCAAGAAATCGATGGGGCTGGTGGAGCTCGGACGCCACACCGGCCTATCTGCCAGCTTTCTCTCTCAGCTTGAAACTGGTCGCGTCGTCCCCACCCTGCGCAATCTGGCACGCATCGCCATGGTCTTTTCGAAGGACCTGTCGTACTTCTTCGAATCCGAGCCCGCCGCGATGTTCAGGGTCCACCGCAAGAAGGATCGCGTCCGCATGCCGCAAACCGGCGTCGAGCCGCCCGCTTATACCTTCGAAAGCCTCGGCTACATGGTTCCCGACAGGAACATGGACCCGTACTTTGCCGAATTCGTGCCGCTGGCTCCGCAAGTTGAGCCCAAAGCCCACGTCCATTCTGGATTTGAGTTTCTTTACGTGCTTTCCGGCCAGCTCGCCCTGCTCCATGGAGCTCAGGAAACCGTGCTGGCGCCCGGGGACGCCGTCTACTTTGACTCGTCAACGCCGCACTCTTACCGCTGTATCGGCGCAAATCCATCAGAGGCCATCATCGTTGCCCTGCATCAGCCCTCAGCAACTCCGGCGCTCATCTCCCGTCCGGGAATGGCAGCAGGTCAACGCCCTTCGCCGCTGCCAGGAGCCGCTCCCCCCAAGCTCCCCCCGACCTAAACCCGGTCGCTCCGCTTTATCGTTTTCCCCAGTCCCAGCATCAGCACTGCCGACAGCGCCATCATCACCCCTACCGCGTCCAGCCCGCCCGCGTAACTGCCCCACCTTCCCTTGGTCCACCCAATCAGCAGCGGACTCACAAACCCTCCCAGGTTTCCCAGAGAATTGATCAGTCCGAATCCGGCGGCCGCCCGCGCTCCCGACAGGAACTGGCTCGGCACGGCCCATATCGGCCCCTTCGACGCATTCACTCCGAAGCTCGCCAACGCCAGAGCTGCCACGACCGCTGTCGTGGCCTGCGCATACCCCACCCACACCAGCCCCAGGCATCCGATCACGCACGGGATCGCCACGTGCCACGTCCGCTCCAGCGTCCGGTCGGAGTTTCGCGCCCACAGCACCATCCCCACTACGGCGACCACGCCCGGCAAAGCGTTCAGCCATCCGACCGCGTGCGCCGAGTGGCCCAACTGCTGGATGAGTTGCGGCGCCCAGAATCCTAGTGCGTACAGGCCCGCTGAGGTGCCTGAATAAACAATCGCCAGCAAAAGCACGCGGGGCTCGCTGATTGCTGTCCACGTCGCGCGCATTCCGCTCTCGATCGCCTCGCCTCCTG
>Ga0335069_10003443_pt1 | contig 23902 bp, 22 predicted proteins | sample Lox_Sample_11_FD_206714 | JGI IMG/M metagenome (GOLD analysis project Ga0335069, IMG submission 206714) | Soil microbial communities from Loxahatchee National Wildlife Refuge, Florida, United States - Lox_Sample_1.1 | ecosystem: Environmental > Terrestrial > Soil > Wetlands | place: USA... | reverse complement strand
TTGTCGGACCGCCCGATGTTGAACGCGCGTCCCCGCACCGTCTCGACGGGGGCCTCGATCGCGCAGGCGATCGCGAGCGCCATGTCCGCCACATGCACCAAAGGCCGCCACGGGGTGCCATCGGACAGCACTCTGACCGCGCCCGTGGTGCGCGCCCAGGCCGCAAGATTGGCGAGCACCAGGTCGAAGCGCATCCGCGGGCTGACGCCGAAAGCCGTGGCGAAGCGGAGGAACACGGGTGCGAAGCCGCTGTTGGCGAGCGGCGCCAGATCGCGCTCGCAGGCGGCCTTGGATTCGGCGTAGGCCGATGCGGGCCGCAGCGGCGCGTGTTCGTCCAGCGGACGTTCCGCGTTGCCCGACGCGCCGTACATCGAGCACGAGGATGCAAAGACGAACCGGGCGACGCCGTTGTCCCGCGCGAAAGTCGCCAGGCGGATCGTCGCCGCATGATTGATCGCGGCAGTCAGCGCCGGGTCCAGCTGGCCCAACGGATCGTTGGAGAGGCCGGACAGGTGGACGACCGCGTCAATCCCGCGCAACTCGGGGCCGCTGACGTCCCGGATGTCTTTGACGATTTCCGCATCGGGGGCGGCGATCGGCGATCTCGGATCCATACAGTCGCGGAAGTAACCGGTGTCGAGGCCGGTGACGCGATGACCGGATTCCTTGAGTCTCGCGACGACGGTCGGTCCGACATAACCCAGGTGACCCGTGACCAGGACGTGCATGTGATCCGCTCGGTTGTGGTTCAGAACAGCGTTCGAACATCGGCCAGCAGGGGAAGCGACCGGTCGCGCTCGGACAAATGGACCGAATCGCGCTCGGGCCAGGGAATGCCAAGCGCGGGATCGTCCCAGCGCACCCCGCGCGCGGCGCCGGCGTCGTACGGGGCCGAAATCATGTAGAGGACCGAGGAGTCGTCCTCGACCGTCTGAAACCCATGCGCGCAGCCCTCCGGCACGTAGATCATGGGTCCATCCCCGGCGGTGAGCATCGTCCAGAACGCGCGACCGAACGTCGGCGAGCTGCGGCGCAGGTCGACCACCGCGTCGAACAGCGCTCCGGTGACGCAGCACACGAGCTTGGCCTCGACGTGAGGCGAAGCCTGGTAATGCAGGCCACGCACGGTTCCGCGCCGGCAATTGCGCGACAGGCTGGTTTGCTCGACCACGGGCGCCAAGCCGCGCTCTGCGAATTCGTGGCGGGAATGGATCCGGGCGAAGGTGCCGCGCGGATCGGCCGCAGGATCGGACGAGACCAGATAAACACCCTCGATCGCGGTCCGCTCGAACTTCATGCGATGACCTCGACCTCGGGAATCGGGACCACGAATTTTCCGCCCCAATTCCGGATGCCCGCCATCTGCGACACGATCTCCTCGCGCAGATTCCACGGCAGGATGAGCACCCACGCGGGCCGCGTCTCGGCGAGCCGTTCCGGCGCATAAATCGGGATGTGCGTGCCGGGCAGGAAGCGGCCTTGCTTCCGGGGATTCAAATCCACCGTGTAGGCGAGCAGATCGTCGCGGATGCCGCAGTAATTGAGCAGCGTGTTGCCCTTGGCGGGCGCGCCGTAGCCCACGACCTGCTCGCCCCGCTCGCGCGCATCGATGAGGAAGCGCAGGAGATGCCGCTTGGCCGCGCGGACGGTTTCGGCAAAGGCCCGGTAGGATTCCGGCCGCTCGAGCCCTTGCCTCGCCTCGTCGTTCAGGACCCGTTGCGGCGCCGCAGTCATCCGGGCCGGTGCCGCTGCGGCGTGACAGGCGTAAAGCCGCAACGACCCGCCATGGGTCGGCAGTTCCTCGACATCGAAGACAGCCAGCCCGTGCTTGGCGAGCACCCGGCCCGCCGTGGCCAGCGAGAAATAGGAGAAATGCTCGTGGTAGATGGTGTCGAATTGCCGGCCTTCGATCAGCCGCAGCAGGTGCGGGAATTCGAGGCAAAGCGTGCCCTCCGGCTTCAGCAGTCGCGCCAGCCCGGCGGTGAAGTCGTGGAGATCGGGAACGTGGGCGAAGACATTGATGCCGACCAGAAGATCGGCCCGCTTGCCTTCGTCGGCGAGCTCGGCCGCCAGATCCCTGCCCATGAACCGGCTGACGGTCGGGATATTCTTCTGCCGCGCCACCTCGGCCACGTTCCGCGCCGGCTCGACGCCCAGGACCGGCACGCCGGCCCGCTGGAAAAACTGCAGCAGATATCCGTCGTTGCTCGCCGCCTCGATGACCAGGCTCCGCGGCCCGAGTTTGAGGCGATCGCACGTGCTGGCGGCGAACGCGCGCGCATGCTCGAGCCAGCTTTCAGAATAGGAAGAGAAATACGCGTAATCGCCGAAAATGCGCTCCGGCGCCGCGAATGCCTCGAGCTGCACGAGAAAGCAGGCATCGCAGACATAGGCGCGAAGCGGATAGAACGCCTCGGCCCCGTTCAACGCGTCTTCGGTCAGGTAGTCGTTCGACAGCGGAGACATGCCGAGATCGACGAACGTCGTCGACAGACGAGCATCGCAGAAGCGGCAGCGCGGCCCGTGCACTCGCGCGCTCACGTCCATATCTTCCAGGGCGCCGTGCCCGTGTTCCACAGGTTTTCGAGGATCGTCTTGTCGCGCAGCGTGTCGAGGGGCTGAAAAAAGCCGGGATGGCGGAACGCGGCGAGGTTTTTCTCGCGTGACAGTCGTTCGAGCGGCTCACGCTCCCATATGGTGGCGTCGCCGCCGATGTAGTCGATCACCCGCGGAGAGAGCACGAAAAACCCGCCGCTGATCCAGCCGCCGTCTCCGTCCGGCTTTTCGATGAACCGCGAGACCTTGTCCTGCTGGACGTCGATCGCACCGAACCGGCCCGGCGGCTTCACCGCCGTGACCGTGGCGAGAGTCTTTTGCGCCTTGTGAAAGGCAATGAGGCGCGTGACGTCGACGTCTGCCAGTCCGTCGCCGTAGGTGAAGCAGAAATCCTCGTCGCCCAGATAGGGACGTGCGCGCCGCAGCCGGCCGCCGGTCATGGTGTCGTCGCCGGTATCGATCAGCGTCACCCGCCAGGGCTCGGCCGTGTTGTGGTGAATCTCGGTCGCGTTCCGGGTGAGGTCGAACGTCACGTCCGAGGTGTGCAGGAAGTAGTTGGCGAAATACTCCTTGATCGAATAGCCGCGATATCCGCAGCAGATCACGAAGTCATTCACGCCGTGGGCGGAATAGATCTTCATGATGTGCCACAGGATCGGCTTGCTGCCGATCTCGATCATCGGTTTCGGCTTGAGGCTGGTCTCCTCGGAAATGCGTGTGCCGAGACCGCCCGCCAGGATCACCGCTTTCATCGATACCTCGAACGGATTACGGCCCGGTCACCAGGTCGGATAGATCTTGCTGGGATCGTAGCGCTGGCGCCGCTTCGCGCGGCGGACCGCGGCGGCTACTCCGATGACGAGCACGACAATTCCGACGGCCAAGATCGCAATCACGGTTCGAACCTCCTCACGCGCGCCGACCGCGCGGTGTGCCATGGGCCCGAGAATACGGCCGACATGGTTAACGCATCGAAAATGCGACAAATTTGAATAATTCCAGCTACTTGCCGGGCGCCCCTGGCGTTTTTGGGTGTCTATGCAGGCGCGTTGCCGTTGTCCGGCTGCGAAAACAAAGCTGTCGTTAACCATTTTTTCAGCGGGTCGGGCCTAGATTCCACAAACGTTCGGGCACCCCGCTGGCGAAACGCCAGGACGCGGGATCTATCGACAAAGGATGGACAATGGTTGAGATCGCCGTCGCCGTGGTCGTGATGATTGTCGGCGCAGTCGTCATGGCGAAGCTGCGCTCCAAGCGCCGGCGCACGCAGACCCCGGCGGACATCTACCCGCACTGGTAAGTCGGCGGCACCCGGCCGATCAGCACATCGTCAGCATTGCCTGAACAGCGACGCGAAAAAGCCGGGAAAGTACTGTCCCGCTGCCAGCCGCTCTTGGCCGATCTTCTCTTGCAGGGGCTCTGCCGCGAGAAGTGCTCCCCTGTCGACGATCGGCTCGAACCGGTTGAGCGACGTTGAGACCAGCTCGAATCCGCATTCATCCGCGATTTCCAAGACCTCGGCCAGCGTGTGCTGTGTCTCGTGTGGATGAAGCACCTGGTCGCGGAACCAGGAGTTCAGGTGGGTCTTGTCGCCGAGCCAGTGATGTAGGCGCGCGTACTCCTGCAGCATCTGATCGGTGCCCGCACCTGCCGCCTTCATGTTTTCAAAGTGCTGCAAGAAGGGCCGCCGCCCATGGAGATGATAGAGGCCGATGAACGCGTGCCCCCCCGGGGGGCGGTAAAATCCCGCAGGCATCGGCGGATGGCCTCGGCGCAGTTGTTGGTGTGATGCAGCACACCCAGTGATATGACCACGTCAGCCGGCTGCCGACACTCATATGAGAAAAGGTCGGCTGTCTCGAAATCCACGGGCAGCCGCATGTGCCCGGCAATGGCGCGGGCGCGCTCGATGACCACGGGATTGAAATCGATCGCGGTGACCGTGCATTTCCGGTGATAGGCCAGCCCGCAGCTTAGCCAGCCGACGCCGCAGCCGACCTCGAGCACGCGCGTCCCCTTGCGCAGTACGGGACCAAGGCACGGATAAGTCTTGGTCAAGTCGTGGCCGACGATCCGCTTCGCATGGTCCTCGACACGCTCGCCATAGTTGAACGGCAATTGCTTGTAGAACTCGAGCACATCGGCGTTGGCGAACGTCATGTTGGGGCTGCCTGGTTGCGGAAAAATGCCTGGTGGAGATGGGTGGCGATCAACGCGTTGCCTTCTTTGGACGGATGGCCGACCTGGCCGTCTTCGATCAGCCACAGACTTCCGAACCGCTTCGGATCGCGGACGAACATCGCGTGCAGCGGTTCGTAGAAATCGATGACCTCGAAGCCGAGCGTGCGCGCGATATTTGCCACCGGCGGCACGATCCCCCACTCGCTGTCTGCGACCGCCTCGTTGGCCCCCCACAGCATCGCGACGATGACGCGAATGCCGAGCGGCACCGTGATGTCGAACAGGCGCTTCAGCAACAGCGATGCGACGATGATGCCTTCGATGTCCTCGCGGATCTTGTATCGCTGGTCCAGGCCCTGCAGCGTCCAGCTTTTGACCTTCAGCCGCGTCATCAGCCAATGCACGGCGCAGCTGTAGCCGAACGTTCTCTGCCAGACATTCAGTGTGACCGTTTGGGGCGTGATGCGCGGCACCGGCACGCCCTCGAGCGTCAGCTGCATGTCCTTGACGCTGAACCAGGGTTTGAAAGACGCGCCGAACAGCCGCTGATTGCATCGCAGGATGTCCTGCGCCAGGATCCCGACGATGAGCGTTCGGGGCTTGAGGATCGGCACCAGCTCTTCCGCGCGCATCACGATCTGATCGACGCCATAACCGCCGCACCCGGCGTTGATGACAGGCGTCCCAACCAGCTGCTCGAGATAGGCGGGCCAGGTCTCGTTGTCCTTTACCGCGCCGACGGTGAACGAATCGCCCACGGCGAGGATCGCACCCAGTGGCGGATTGCGGCGGGTGCCGTCGTTCATGCGCAGGCCGTGTACGCCGGTGGTCAGGCCGCCGGATACGTTCAGGTCATCCTTGAAGCACCAGCCCAGCCGGTCGTCGTGCCGGAGATAGCCGTACATCTCGATCAGATCGAACGACTTGGTGACGAAATTGAACGGTGCGAACAGCGGCATGCCGCTGACTACGCGTGCAAGGAGCTCGGCTCCGACCACGGCCACGAGCCCGAGCAGGACGAAGTCCATCGCTCCCGTCCGGGCCCATACCCAGGCGATCGCGGCGGCAACGACGTCCCAGCCTGCGCCGGCGACCGCGATCGCCGCGGCTACGGCGAGGAGGGCCGCCGCGACCGCTGCCCGCCATCCCCGGCGCTGTCCGGTATCCACGCCAAAGGGCGTTATGGGCTGACCGGCGTCGGCCCAGTCGGGGAGGCTCACGTCAGCGCGCTCCGGGCTGTGCCGCGTCCGAGGTAATGGCGGCAGCCGGAGTCGTGAGCGGCTTGGCAGGAATGAAACCGCGCGCGAACATCGCCTCGGCGATATGCCGGGCGATCTTGCGGCTGAATGCCGCGGTGTAGTGCATGTTGTCGAGATAGATCGGCGCCGTCTCGTCCTCTTGGATGTCGGCGAGCCAGAGGAAACTGTCGCCGGCCGGATGGCTCTCCAGCCACCGGGCGAAGAGCGCATAACCGACGGCACCACGCTCGTGACCGCCGAGCCCGTAGTGACGGCTCAGCGCCACGTGACGCGAGAGGTCGTATTTGTAGGCGGGCGTCGGCTGCCACACGAACATCGCCTTGATGCCGCGGTCGCGGCAGATCGCCTCGATCTGGCGCTTGTTCTCGAGATAGCGGTCGATGCATTGCGCGATCAGCTCGGGTGCCACCGGGATCGGGCGGTACATCGCTTCGTGGGCAAGTGGCGTGCGACCGCCATAGAGGTCCGCGGCGCGGTTGATCGCGCGCGCGAGTGGAAGACTGCCGATGAACTCGTTGAGCTTCTGCCATTTCGGCCGGGCGGCAGTCCGGCTTTTCTTCGTCTCGTATTGGTCGCGGTTCAGGTTCGCGAGCGCGTTGGTGTAGATCGACGCAGTCGCCGGCTTGCCGTCGAAGAAATAGCAGTCGTTGACCCCGTCGAGGAAGATCACCATGTCCGGCACGGCCTTCGCCATCAGGAGCAGCTCGAACAGGATCTTCTCCTGGATGGAGAACCACGCGCCGCGGCCGAAATTGTAGACGCGGATCGGCCGGCTGATCGCCCGCCGGTTGTTGAGGATTTCCTGCAGCAGGCTCGGGATCGCGGTCCAGTCCGGGCCTACGTTCAACGTGGTCGAGCCGCCGAAGAAAAAGATGTTGAAATGCTGGGGCGAGACCGGCCACGGGCCCTGATTGCGGCCATGCCGAAACCCGACCGGATCGAAGTTGATGTAGCGGCCCTTGTAGGCGGGATGCGTGAACTCGACGAACTCCTTATAGATGTTGGGGCCGGTCTCTCCTTGCCGGTACTCGCGCACGAAATCCGGCCACTCCTCCGCGGTGATCTCGAACCATTCCGGGATGTAGGGCTTCAGCTCGTGCTCGAACCGCGTCAGGTAGTCGATCGCGAGGAGCTCGTTCTCGGACAGCAGCAGCTTCGGCCACAGCCGGAACGCCAGCCAGCACAGAAAATTCGCACCGAGCAGCAGGAGGATTAGAGCCAGGACGGACAGCGTCGGATCGAACGTCATCGATTCCCGGGGCCGTTGGCGGCCAGACTGGAGTCCGCGTCACCGCGGCGCAGCCGACTCCGCCGCTCAAAAAAGGTCTGCGCATTAATTCATGGAGCCCCGGCAAAGGCAAGTTTGACAACTTTACCGTTTATTAACCGCAAAATTGACAATCCGCGGATTTGCGCGAGTATCGGCGCCACGCATTCTGTGTATTGGGACTCCATGCCGCGTTTTTCGATTGTGATCACGACCACGGACCGGCCGAGCCTTCTGGCCCCTGCCGTCCGTGCCGCCCTCGAGATACGCTTCAGCGACTTCGAGCTGGTTGTCTCCGACAATTTCTCCAAGCAACCGGCGGCGGATCTTCTGGCCGATGTGCGGGACAAGCGGCTACGGATCATCCGCACCGGGCGGCGTCTTCCCGTGGGCGATCATTGGGAGTTCGTCTGGGAGCATTTGACGGGCGACTTCGTCATGTACCTTGGCGACGATAACGCGCTGCACCCCGACATCCTGGCGCGCGTCGACGCGGCGATCGCGAAGTACAGCTTCGATGTCGTGATGTGGCGGGGGGTCACGTACTACCATCCGGATTGGGATATCGCTTACGGATCGCTTCCCCGCCACGGCCACATCCTGGGCGTCGAGCCGGGCTCGACCGGCGGTTTGTACATCGTCCGGCAGGACAACATCTTGCAGGAGTACTGCCGAGACCTGCGGCTGTCGTTTCTGTTTCCCTGCATGCAGAATTTCGTGTTCCGCAAGTCCCTCGGCGACATGATCCACTCGCGCATGGGGCGCATCTTTTGGCCGCCCAACGCGGACATATGTTGCGGGTATCTGGTCCTGGGTGCGGCGGCGCCCGGTGCCATCGGATTCTTCGACGGCTACGGCGCGATCTGCGGCCGTTCGCGCGATTCGAACATGGCCACCGTCTATTCGCGCGGCAAGGCAAGCCGCAAGTACCATGACTTTGTCGAGGAGCATAAGGGACAGGATGCCCTGCCGCATCATGAGCCCAAATTCATGGGCATGAGCAACACCCTCGCGGCGACGATTTCGCAGGCAAGGGCGCGGATGCCGGACGTCTTCGAACCTTACAAATTCGACGTGAATGTGCTCGCCGTGAAGACCGTCGAGGATATGTACGTCGATCGCACCATTCCGTGGGTCGACGATCCGCGCTTTCAGCAGGAGGTTGAGCAGTTCTTCCTCTCGTTGCCCGCCGACATCTCGGCGAAGGTCCGCGAGTATCGCGACATATGCGCCGCCAAGCTGAGTCAGACGGAAGCCGAAATCGCGGCGGCGCATGCCCCGGCGCCCTCCGGCCCTCCTCCTCTGCTGTGGGTCGCCGACGGGGGAAAGACGGTCTATGTCAACCTGACCGCGCTCGGCGTGGAGCAGGGTGTCGGGAACGTGGCGGCGCGGCTGCCCGAGATTCTGGCAGTGATCGAGAAGATGACGACCGGGGCTTCTGTCGATGCGTTCGTCCGGCAATGCCGCGCTCACGGCTTTCTCGGGGCCAGGGTCGATGCCGATCTCGGCGCGCTGCGTCCCCAGGCCGCGGCGCCAGGTTGAGGCGCCCGGCGGCGACCGATTGCCGCCGGAATTGCGCCCCAATCGCAGCGGCGCATATCGGCAAAATCTGAACGCGATCGTCGCATGACTGCCTCCAGCGCTGACGTCCTGCGCCGCGCCATGCTGCCGCTCGACGGGAGTATCGCCGAGCATGCGCCGGCGATCGTGGCGGCGTACGGCCGGCTGGTCCCGGCCCATGCATGGCCGCAGATCACGGTCGTGGACTTCACCGCGGGTTCCTGCCTGCTGCCGCTGATCTTTGCGTGGCGCGGCGTCGGGCGGCTCGTGATCAACGACACCGCGGCACGATCCTGCCTTGCGGCGTCGGCCCTCTTTGGCCGCCGCCGCCTCGATCTCCGACGCGTGCGGCAGCTCGTTACGGCAAAGGCGCCACGGCTGCGGAGCCATGTCCCGAGCTTCCATTTCGCATCCGACTATCTGACCGAGGACGTGGCCCAGGTATTCGACCGGCTGTTTTATGCGCGGGTGCCTGCGACCGAGCAACCTGTGTACCAGTATCTGGCGCTGCGCTGGGTACTGGGATTCGTCCCGTCGCCCGAGAGCGAGTTCGCAATTCTTCCCACCCATGACTACGACATGCTCGCGCGCGATCACGAGCACGACTGGAGCCGCTATATCCGCCGCGCGCGGTCCAGGCTGTCAGTTCTGATGTCGCTGGTGGCCGATCTTAATGCGGCCATCGATCGCGTGGCCGCGGCCCGGACCGAATTTCATCAAGCCGATATGCTGACGCTGTGCGGCAAGGTCGATTACGGGCGCCAGGCGTTTGTGATCGTCAATCCGCCGACCCGCGGCCTTGACGAGTACGTGATCGACGACCAGCTGGCGCACAGCCTGATCGCCAATCGCTGGCTGCCTCTGTCGCGCTCGCGCGAAGGGGCGGCGCAGTTCTGGCGGCGCCGGGTCGAGGCGGCGCTGCGCCGTCTGACGCCTGGGAGCCATGCCCTGGTCTGGGGCGGCGACGGCACGCTGACGTGGTCGCAGTGCCTGCGCGTGTGGCGGCGCCATGCCGAGCCCGTCGTCGTGCGCCGCGTCGGCCGCGGTGCGCAGGCGCCGGGTTGGGCCATTCTCGAGAAGCGATCCTAGCCGCTGGCTTCGGACGTGCTCGCCAATTGCGCGAACGTGGCGCCGAGCCACAGCGTTGCGAGCCACCATGTCTGCCAGATTCCATAGCTGAGCCCGGCGATCACCAACCCCGATATCGCAAACGCAAACGTCCCCGCCGTAGCCGGCCGGCTCGCCGCCCACCCCCGTGCGCTCGCCCACAACACGGCAAGAACAAACGCAGCCGTGAGTGCGGCCCCGATGCCGCCGGCTTCGAGCCAGATCTGCAGCGCCGCGTTGTGCGGGTGCAACGGCATCTGCTCGATGTTGCCGCTGTTGAAATATTTCGCGACTCGCTCGCGCATCACGGGGTCCTGGATGTGCAGGCTCTCGGCCTTGATGCCGTCGTGCCCCCCAGGGATGCGGCGCGCCGCATCCAGTCCCCATCCCAGAACCGGACGCTCGTCGATCCGGGTTTCCGTGAATTGCCAGATCGCGATGCGCTGGTAGACGGATGGGATCGCATCGTTCGGCCAGTGGAACTCCTCGGCCGGCCCCAGCACACGGGTGGGGAGGAGGGGCGCGACCAGAATCGCCGCAGCCACGAGAGCTGCCAGCGCTCGTCCGGCGCCGGCCCCGCCCCAGTACACCGCGGCAAAGGCTACGACCGCGACGATGCCGGCGAGCCCTGCCGCCATGCTTTGGCTGAGGATCGCGAGCAGGATCGCCGCGAGGCCGATGCACAGCCCCCCGAGTACGCGCCGGCGGTGGAGCAACTCACCGGCTACGACCGCCGCGAGCAGCACGAGCACGGTCGCGGCCGGATTGAGCATGCTGGGATCGAGCGCATGTGGAATCCGCAGCGCCGCGTACAGTACCCGCGTGATCGGCATGCGGAAGAAGACCTCGACGGCCATCAGCGCCAATCCGACTGCGATCCCCCACAGGCTGGCGGACACCACAAGCCGGCGGGGTGCCGGGTCGAGCCGTCGAACCACGGCCAGGAGCGGCAGGCCGAGAATGCCCATCAGGGCCAGCTTCCCCGCGGTGGCCCAGCTGGCCTCAGGGTCGAGGGACCATGCCGATCCGATGAAGCCCCAGATCACGAATGCGCCCAGAAGTGCGGCCGCATCTATCCGGGGCCGCGGCAGCGTCCGATGGTCGCGCCAGAAGAGAGCCAGCTCGATCACCGCGACGGCGAAGAACAGAGGGGCCAGCCCCTTGTAGGCAAAGACCGACAGGGTCGGACTGATCGCGCCAGCGACGGCCAGCGCATGACCTGGCCGGATCGTTGCTGTCATACCGCGGCCTTTACGGCGGTCGGGGTGTCGGCCATTGCCGTGTCGGGCAACAGATGAAGATGTTCGAGCTGCCGGTGCACCACCTTCTCCTCTACGTAGAGATCACGCGCCCGGACGAGGCCCGCCTCTCCGAGGCGCCGCCGCAGCGCCGCGTCCCCGGCGAGGCGCATCAGCGCGTCCGCAAGCGTCCCCGCATGGCGCACCGGGACGAGCGTGCCGGTGACTCCCTCGATGACTTCCTCGCGCGCACCGCGGATGTTCGTCGCCACGACGGGCAAGCCGGAGAGCATGGCTTCGATGATCGAGCGCGGCATGCCTTCGCGATGCGACGGCAGGACGAAGATGTCGGAAGCGCGCAGCAGCGCCGGTACGTCGGCGCGGTAGCCGAGGAACTGAATGCGCGCGCGCAGTGTCGTGTCGGACTGCGCCGCGTCGATGGCGCGATCGATGTCCTGGGCGTGATCGCTCTTCAGGCGCTCGCCGATCACCCACAGCCGCGCGTTCACGCTCCGCATTGCCTCGAACAGTTCGGGGTAGCCCTTCTCGGCGACCAGGCGGCCGACGACTGCGATCACCGGGGTGGCTTCGTCGACATCAAGCGAGCGCCGCAACGCCACCCGATCGGCATCGTCCCGGCCCGCGGGAAAGAACCGGGCGGGATCGGAGCCATTGCCGATCGCAAGGACGTCGCCGGTCCGACACAGGGCGTAACGCCGCGCCGTGGCAGCATCTTCCTCGGCCTGCGTGAACAACGTGTCGGTGAAGCGGCCGCCGATCCATTCGAGCGCCATGAATGCGGAGCGCTTCGGCCAGGGCATGTGCTCATGGAAGTAGAAGCCATGTGCCGTATAGACGACCTTGGGGACCCCAGCGCGCGCGGCGGCAAACCGGCCGATCAGCGAGGCGATCGGCGTGTGGACGTGAACGAGGTCGAAGCGTTCGCGCCGGAAAAGCTCCACCGTCCGGCGGAAGGCCCGGACGTGGTCGCGCGGGTCATAGCCGCGGACGAAAGGCATGGGTTCCACCCGGAAACCCTCGCCCCGCACCTTCGCCGCGAGCGGCCCATCCGCACAGACTCCGACGACCTCGTGCCCGGCTGCGCGAAGCCCGCGGAAGAGCGGCAGCAGGAAGTGGAAGAGCGTGAAATCGACGGCGCAAAGCTGGCAGATTTTCATGGCGAATCAGCGTCCGGCGGACAGATCGGAGGGTTCTACCGGATCGGCTCGAATCTGCCAAACGGCGGCGTAGGGACGGCATCGTGCGGTCATCCGGCTTGAATCGGCCTATCTCGGCCCAGTATCTTGGCGCCCACGCGCCTTTCATCCGGCTAAGCGGCGCGTTTTGGTACTCCGCCGGTCAGTTCCGAGCTCCCCTTTGAAAGAGACTCCGCGCCTCGCTGTCATTGGCCTGGGCTATGTCGGCCTTCCCCTGGCTGTGGCGTTGGCCCGGCATTTTTCCGTCGTGGGCTTCGACAAGAAGCAGGACCGCGTCGAGGAATTGAAGCAGGGGCGGGATCGAACGGGCGAAGTCGATCCTGCGGCGCTGCGTGCCACCTCGCTCGAGGTCACGGGTGATGCGGCCGATATCATCGGCCGCGATGTCTACATCATCACGGTTCCGACGCCGGTGGATGCGGCGAATCGGCCGGATCTCGGCGCGGTTCGCTCCGCGTGTCGCAGCGTCGGGCAGGCGATGCGTCAGGGCGCCATCGTCGTTCTCGAGTCGACCGTCTATCCCGGCGTGACGGAGGAGATTTGCGGGCCGGAGCTGGCCGCCGCGTCCGGACTGAGGGCCGGCGTGGACTTCTTTCTCGGGTACAGCCCCGAGCGCATCAATCCGGGTGACCGCGAGCATACGGTCGACCGCATCACGAAGGTCGTCGCCGGGCAGACCCCGGAGGTCGCGCGCGTGCTGGCCGAGGTGTACGGCCGCGTCACGGCCGGCGGTACGTTTATCGCCGCCTCGATCAAGACCGCGGAGGCCGCCAAGGTCATCGAAAACGCCCAGCGCGACATTAATATCGCGTTCATCAACGAGGTCACGCAGATCTTCAACCGGCTTGGCCTGTCGATCCATGATGTTCTCGCCGCCGCGCGCACGAAGTGGAACTTCCTGCCGTTCACGCCGGGGTTGGTCGGCGGGCACTGCATCGGCGTCGATCCGTACTATCTGGCAGACCTCGCGCAGCGGATGGGCCAGCATCCGGAGGTGATCCTGGCCGGCCGCGCGATCAACGACGCGATGGGCCGCTACGTCGCCACGTCGATCGGCCGGGCGCTGGCGGCCCGCGGCCAGGCGTCGAGCGCGCGTATCCTTGTGCTCGGCCTGACCTTCAAGGAGAACGTGCCGGATCTGCGGAATTCGAAAGTGGTCGACATCGTCCGAGAGCTTGAGGCGCTGGGCCACCGGACCGACGTGTACGACCCGCTCGCCGACGAGCACGAGGCCGTCGACGAATACGGCATCGGCTTGCTGAAGTCGCTGCAAGGGGCCGGAAATTACGCGTGCATCGTCGGGGCGGTGGCTCATCGCCAGTTCCAGGACATGTCCGCCTCCGACCTGACGCGGCTTCTCGTGCCGGAAGGCCTGGTCGCGGACGTGAAGGGGATTTGGCGCAGTGTCGAGCTGCCCCGGTCTATCGGGCGGTGGTCGCTGTGAGCGACGCGCCCGTCGCATCGCTCCGACCCGCCGCGCCGGCCTGACGTCGCCATGTGTGGAATCGCCGGTGTCTGGGACTTGGGTGCGAGCGGTGCCTCGGAGCGGCTCGAGGCGAGAGCCCGGTCCATGGCCGATGCGATCCGTCACCGGGGTCCCGACGGTGACGGCGTCTGGCTCGATGCGGGGGCGGGGCTTGCGCTGGCGCATCGGCGTCTTGCGATCATCGATCTGACGCCGACGGGCGCCCAGCCGATGAGCTCGGCGGACGGCCGGTACGCGATCACGTTCAACGGCGAGATCTTCAATTTTCAGGAGCTGCGCCGCGAGCTTGCGGCTGCGGGCGTGAACTTTCGCAGCACGTCCGATACGGAAGCGATCCTCGAGGGCTGCGTTCATTGGGGCATCGAGCCGACGATCCGGCGCCTCGTCGGCATGTTCGCCTTTGCCCTGTGGGACCGCCGGGAGCGTCGGCTGCACCTCGTCCGCGACCGGCTTGGCATCAAGCCTCTGTACTACCTGCAACGCGGGCCCTTGTTCCTGTTCGGGTCCGAGCTGAAGGCCCTGCGCGCCGTGCCCGGCTGGACACCCGAGATCGACCGTAACGCGGTCGTCGGGTTTTTACGTCATGCCTACGTGCCCTCGCCGCTGACGATCTACCAGGGTGTCGCCAAGTTGCCGCCCGGCTCGCACCTGATCCTCGGGGTGGACGGCAAGGTCACGCTCTCGCGCTACTGGGACGTCCGCCAGGTTGCCATCGACGGAATCGCGACGTCGCAGCGATCCCCGTTGTCGGCGGCGGAGGGCGAGGAACGTCTCGATGTCCTTCTGCGCGAGGCCGTACGGCTGCGGATGATTGCGGATGTGCCATTGGGCGCGTTTCTGTCGGGCGGCATCGACTCGTCCACCGTGGTGGCGCTCATGCAGGCGCAGAGTGCGCGCGCGGTGAAGACGTTCTCGATCGGATTTCGCGAAAGCGGGTACGACGAGTCCGGACATGCCGGTGCCGTCGCCCGGCATCTGGGAACGGACCACACCGAGTTCATCGTAGAGCCCCGGCATGCGCTCGGCACAATTCCGAAGATCGCCGACTGGTACGACGAGCCGTTCGCCGATTCCTCGCAAATCCCCACCTTTCTGGTGAGCGAGCTCGCCCGCCGGCATGTCACGGTCGCCTTGTCGGGCGACGGCGGGGACGAGCTGTTCGCGGGATACAACCGCTATTTCTGGGGCACGCGCCTGTGGAGCTGGGCGCGCGGCGTGCCGCTGCCGCTGCGGAAAGGGCTCGCGCGTGCGATCAATTCGGTCCCCGGCGGCGGCTGGGACGGCTTGGGAGCCGTGTTGCCCGGCCGCTTCCGCCCGCCGCAACTCGGCGACAAGGTCCGCAAGGTGGCCGGTCTCATTGGCTCCCCCGGGCCTGATGCGATCTACCGGGCGCTGGTGAGCCAATGGGACGATCCGCAGCAGGTCATCCGCCACGGGACGGAGCCGCCAACGCCCCTGTGGGACGGGTCGGTGGCCGACCAAGTGCCCGCGTTCATGGACCGCATGCAGCTTCTCGACTTGATGACCTATCTGCCTGACGACATCTTGACGAAGGTCGACCGGGCGACGATGGCGGTCAGCCTCGAGGGGCGCGTTCCGCTGCTCGACCATCGGGTGGTCGAGTTCGCCTGGACCCTGCCGCGCGCCCTGAAGGTGGGCGGCGGCGGCGGCAAGTGGCTTCTCAAGCGCGTCCTCGCGCGGTACGTGCCGCCGGCGCTGACCGAGCGCCCCAAAATGGGTTTTGGCGTACCCATCGAATCATGGCTGCGCGGCCCTTTGCGCGATTGGGCCGAGGCGCTCCTGTCGCCCGCAGCACTGAAGGCCGACGACATGTTCCGTCCGGAGCCGATCCGCGATCTGTGGACGGCGCATCTCCGCGGGGCGGCGGAGCAATATCGGCTGTGGCCGGTGCTCATGTTTCAAGCGTGGCGGCAGCGTTGGGCGTGACGACGCGGTCCCTGCGCGTGCTTCACGTCACCACGGATCTCGATATCGGTGGTGCGGAGAACATGCTCGCCAGTCTGGCCACCAAGCGCGGCGAGCCGGGCGTCGAGCACATGGTTGCCAGTCTCGTCCCCAATGGCGCCCTCGCGCCCCGGCTGCGCGCAGCCGGGGTCGCCGTGTGGGAATTCAATTTCCGCTCGCTTGCAGCTCCGCTCGAGGTCGTGCGCCTCGCCGGGCTGATAAGGCGGGCGTCGCCCGACGTCGTGCAGGGCTGGATGTACCATGGCAATCTCGCCGCCTCGCTCGCGCTCGTGCTTTCCCGCCGGCGGGCTCGAACGGCCCTCGTCTGGGGACTCCGTTGCTCGGACATGGACCTCAGCCAATACACGGCGCAGCTCCGGTTCGTCGTTCGCGCCGGCGCGGCCTTGTCCCGCGGCCCGGACGTCGTGACGGCGAACTCGGACGCGGGCCTCGCCTGGCACCTCAAGCTCGGCTACAGGCCGCGACGGACGCTTGTCGTTCCCAACGGCATCGACATCGATCGCTTCCAGCCCGACGAACGGGCGCGGGAGACGATCCGCCGGTCGCTCGGCCTGGGTTCCGACGCCTTCGTCCTTGCGCATGTCGCGCGGCTTGATCCCATGAAGGATCATCAGACGTTTCTGGCGGCCATCCGTTCCGTCCCGGGCGCGCATGCCTTGTTGGTCGGTGCGGGGACGGAGCGCCTGCCCGATCAGCCGCGTATCTTGCGGCTCGGTCACCGCGACGATATCCCGCGGCTCCTGGCGGCAAGCGACGCTGTTGTGTCGTCTTCGGCCTATGGCGAGGGCTTCTGCACGGCCTTGGCGGAAGGCATGGCGTGCGGCCTGCCGGCCCTCGCGACGGAGGTGGGCGACGCGCGGAAGATCCTCGGCGAGACGGGATATGTCGTGCCGCCGCGAGACCGGGGGGCGCTCGGGGACGCGATAAAGAAGCTTCTCGGCGAAGCACGGCACGTCCGCGTCGCCCGCGGGCGTGCCGCCCGCGAGCGGATCGCAACGCAGTTTTCGCTAGAAGCGGCGGAACGTCGCTTTGCGGATCTCTACCGCTCGCTCGCCGGCGCCTGAGAGCGGCCTTACCTCTCCGACACTCTCTGGAACGCCCACTTCACGACAGAGCCCCCGCGCTGGGTTGCCGCATCGATGACGATTTGCTGGCTCCGGCGGATACCGTCATGGGCCGCATAGATGCTTTCGTCGAGGCGTGGTGTCCCGCCGCTGTTCTGGAACCGCCATCCGCGACCGGACGGCGTTTGCAAAAGAACGGCCGCGCCGTTCTGCAGCATCGAGGCTTTCACGTCCGGATGGAGATGGAAGCGCACGGCGAACTCATGCGCGGCCGCCCCTTCCGTCGAAACGAGCGTGTCCTCGCCGCGCAAATTGTCTCCGGCTGCCGATAGATAAAGCCGCCGCCGATGCGTCAGGCCGAACCGGTCCCGGTAGCCGTCATGCGAGGCGGTCACCCAGATGTTTCCGTCCGTCTCGTCGCGCGATGCGTCCACGTGCATAGGCCGGCGGCCTAACCCGCCGCCGGGGGTCACTTCGGCGCTGTTGACGTCGGCCACGACCAGGGTCGAATGAGCGGCCGTCGTCCGCAGCGATTCCCCGTTGACGCCGGCGGCAGCACCGCAATTGACCACCAGCCGGTCGGACCCGTCGCTCATTTCAAATGCCAGGCAGCCGGCGTGGGCGGCGGTGTCGAGGCCCGGACGCGGCGGTTTTCCGACGTCCTGGATCACCACGGTCGTGCCGGCGGCGAGTCGCTGAAATCCGCCGTCGCCGGCCGCGACCGGCACAGGCTCCTTGCTGCGCGAGCGCATCAGAAGCGCATCGATCGCCTTTGCCGACCCGGACGCCGCGCCATTGAAAAGGGCCAATTCGCCGTCGCCGTGGCGGAAAAAACTCAACATCGCCGCCGCTCGACCGATCGCGTCGTGAAGTTCCTTTGGCACCGGATGTCCCGCCGCCTGCAGCACGTCCCGGATGTCGACGAGATCGGCGACCGCCCGGTATTGAGCGGCGGGCGATTTCTCGGCATGCGTGCCGTCGGCAAGGACCTGGCGGTCGAGCTCCAGGCGCAGGATCGGCAGCCCGCGGCCGAGAGCGCGCCGGGATACGATCCCGCATGCCCCTCCGTAGATCAGGCCTTTTAAGGCATCGAGGCGCGCGACGCCGGCCCGGCCGCCGGCGACGACACGCGCCAGATGCCGCGTCTGGCGCGCGAGAGAGTTCAGGATCGCGCGATCGGGCGCCTGGTTGGCTGCGGACGACAGCAGCGCCGCGTGCGAAAGCCACGCCGCGATTCGCGATCCCAGGATTTCGGGAGCCCAGGTCACGTCGTGCCACTGGCTTCCGGACGCAATCCAGTCCCCCACCAGAGCGCTGGCGCATCCGCGCGCGCTCTCCCCGACGGCGGCGAGATCCGCCAGATATCCGAACCCGTGAAGTGCCGCGAGCGCCGGGCGGTCGGCCGCCGGATCGAACCACTTCGGCCGTGCGGCGGCGAATTTTTGGCCACCGCAGACGAGGGCCCCGCCGAGAATCAGCCGGCCGCGTGCGGCATCTCCGGATTTGTCAGGCGGCGGCAGGCACGACAGCACCTGCGGCACCCGGCCGGCAAGCGTGAGCGCGTAAAGGGGCCTCTTGTATACCCAGGACGCCAACCGCTGGATCATCTCGTGAGTCGTGAGGTTCGGCCGCGCCCGAATCAGCCGCCGCGAAGCAGACGAATGTTCTCCGCATAGGCCGTCTGGCCGCCAGCAAAGCTCGCCGTTCCGGCGACGAGCACATCGGCTCCCGCAGCGACGGCCTCGCGAGCCGTGGCCGCCGTGATGCCGCCATCCACTTCGAGGTCGACCGCACGTCCCATGGCGTCGATTTTCTTCCGGAGGGAGCGGATCTTGCCCAGCTGGCTGGGAATGAAAGATTGCCCGCCAAATCCCGGATTGACCGACATCACCAGCACCAGGTCGATATCGGTCAGGACATGCTCGATGGCTTCGATCGGCGTCGCCGGATTGAGCGAGACGCCGGCTTTTTTGCCGAAAGATTTGATCAGCTGGATCGTGCGGTGAAGATGCGGCCCGGCCTCCGGATGCACGGTCAGAATATCGGCGCCCGCGTCCGCGAACGCTGCGATGTACGGGTCGACCGGCGCAATCATGAGATGTACGTCGAACGGCAGGCGCGAGTGCGGACGCAGTGCCTTCACGACGCCGGGGCCGATGGTGATATTCGGCACGAAATGCCCGTCCATGACGTCGATGTGGAGATAGTCCGCGCCGGCCGCCGTCATGGCGCGCACCTCATCGCCAAGCCGGGTGAAGTCGGCCGACAGCAGCGAGGGGGCTATTCGAATCGCGCCTTGCATCCGGATGCAGTTAACAGGTGAGGGCGGACGGGGCAAGCGGCTTCACCGGCAGGGCAACCCTTTGGCCGCGCTTCACGAATCTGGAACGCCGACGTTGCATATGCGTCGGTGGTGTGGACAATGAGCCGATCGCGACTCCGGCACGTCCCCTTTGGCGGCGCTCTATGGACCGAATCGATTTTGCGAAGACCGCCGCTCGGGCCCGGAGTCTCGCCTGTTGCGCCCTCGTCCTGGGTGTCTGGGCAATTTCGTCGCAGGCAGCGGCGCAGGTCGGCGTCGGACGACAATCGTTCCGCGGCACCGGAACGGAACAGCAGCCTGTCCTGCTGACGGCGGACGAAGTTTCATACGATCGCGACCTGCATATCGTTACGGCGCGCGGCCACGTCGAGGTCACCTCCGGTGACCGTATCGTCCGCGCGGATGTGGTCAGCTACAACGAGCTCACGAAGATCGTCACGGCGTCGGGTAACATCACGCTGATGGAGCCGACCGGCGACGTCGTGTTCGGCAACTACATGGAGCTCGCCGACGATCTGAAGAACGGCGTGATCCAGAATCTACGCGCGATTCTGCAGGACCGCTCGCGGATGGCCGCAGTGAGCGGCCGCCGCTTCGAAGGGAACGTCACCGCGGGCCGGGACGCGGTGTACAGCCCTTGCGAGCTGTGCCGCGACGACCCGAGCGCGCCGCCGCTCTGGCAACTGAAGGCGGCCAAAATCGAGCACAACCAGGACGAAAAAGAAGTTTCGTATCGGGACGCGTGGCTCGAGATGGGCGGCGTGCCGGTCTTCTACACGCCCTATCTCGAACACCCTGACGGTACGCAGGGGCGAAAGAGCGGCTTCCTCACGCCGTCCTATTCTTCGTCCACGGCGACCGGAACGCGCATCCCGGTGCCATATTATCAGGTGATCGACAACACGAGCGACGTCACCTTCATTCCGATTTTCATCCCGAACGACAACCCCGTCATTGCCGCGGACTATCGTAAGCGAACCGCGGACGGCTACATGGACATCAATGGCAGTTGGGTGAAGCCCGAGACGCACAACACGTTCGTCGATCCGACCGGTACGACGCAAACCTACGACTGGCGGGGGCACATCAAAGGGGACGGGTTGTTCGACATCGACAACGAGGACCGCTGGGGGTTCAACGTTGCGCGCGCGAGCGACAGGTACTACCTCGACAATTATTCGCTGCTCTCGCGCTTCCAGTTTCCGAACTATAACGCCTTGACCTCGCGCCTGTACGCAGAGCGCTTCTTCGGACCGGCGTCGAACAGCTACGCGGTCGTGAACGCGTACTCGTTCCAGGGCCTGTTGCCGACCGATGTCCCGGCCGAGGCGCCCAACGTCCTTCCGTCGCTGGACTACCATTACGTCGGCGATAAGGGGCCTCAGGGCCAGTACTACACTCTCGATTCGAGCACCCTCGAGATCCTGCGCCGGACCGGTACGGAGGACCAGCGGCTGACGGTCAGGCCGGGCTGGCATCTGCCATATGTGACGAACAGCGGCCAGGTCTACTCGCTCGATGCGACGGTGCAGGGCGATGTGTGGCACGCCTCGGGGATCAACCTTGCGCCCGACGACCCGTTCAACCCGACGCAAACCGGCTACACGGGACGTTTGTTCCCACAGCTGGCCCTGGGATGGCGTGATCCCTTCGTGCGCCGGGGGAGCGATTGGCAGACGATTCTCGAGCCTGTCACGACGATCGATCTCGCGCCGAACATGGGCACCCAGGGGGCGTTTCCGAACGAAGACAGCCGCGGGGTCACCCTGGATCCCACCAACCTGTTCCTGGCCAATCGGTTTCCCGGCTACGACCGCGTCGATGGCGGACAGCGGGTCAACTACGGCCTGAACACGGACTTCACCCGCTACAAGGGCGGCCGTTTTCAGGTCTTCGTTGGCCAAAGCTATCGCCTTGAACCGGACCCTGCGATGCCCGCGGGTTCCGGGCTCAATGCCAAACAGTCGAGCTATGTCACCAAGATCGTCGCCCAGCCTCATCCCTGGGTGACGTCGAGCGTGTTGGGGCAGTTCGACCCGCATCTCGTCACGCAAACCTTCAGTCCCACCGTGACGGTGGGGCCCCAGAACGTGGCGGCCGCGTCCATCAGCTATCTGTTCATCAAGGCGTCGACGCAGCCGGTCACGCTCACGAGCGACGTCAAGCAGATCAGCCTGTCGGCCTACGCGCGCCTGACGCCGAGATGGCGGTTCCAGGTATACGATTCGTACAATCTGGGAGTCGATGCCGGCCAGCTGATCGAAGGCGTCGGTGCCGTTTACGAAGACGAGTGCTTCATTTTCGAAGCCGATGTGCAGCGCCGGTTCATCGGGAGCGTCAACAACCCCGAAGAGACCTTCTTCACGGTCCGTATGGTGTTCCGGAACCTGGGTGAAATCGACACCGAGGCCAACCCCGGCGGTTGAACGCCGTTATTTGGAAGCTTGGCCGGTGGGCCTTTGAGACAGGAAGTATCGGGCCAGCTGATTGCGGATGTCCTGGCTGATATCGAGTACGACCCGATCGCGAGCGTCTTGCGCGTTGACCGCCGTGGCGTATTGGGAATTCGAGATCGCATACTGCAGTGAAGAGCTCGAATAGGTCGAAAACACGGTCGAGCCGTTTTGATCCGCCAGCGACCAATATGCGATGACGGAGTACGAAACGAAGGACACGCTGTTGTTCCGCTGAAATGCCAGGTTTCGTTGCGGCTCTTCGATCTTGATCGTCAGCGTGTACGCGGGCTGACTGGGTTCGCCCCCGGGATTCAGTGTCTCGACGAGATCGTTGCGCAGAACCTGGCCCGACCGGTCTTGGACGTATCCGATCTTGATCTTGGCAAAGGCGTCCGCCATCGAACTTTGGCCGCCGGCCGGAGGGGCGAGCATCGGCTCGAAGCCACACGCACATAGCGCAAAGCTTAGGGCGGCGCACAAAGCCAGCTGCCGTATCCGCGATCGGGCCGCTGCGACCCGGTCGTGGCACTTCAACGGGTGGTGAGGCATTTCACGGGCGCTGGCCGGCTGCGTGCATTGCTTTACCAGTTTACGCATTCACCGATATAACCCCCCTATGGGGCGTTCGACGTTCGTTTGGCCGCGCGACGGCCGGTTTGCGAAGAACCGGACGAGATTAGCCTGCGCCGTGGCCGCAGGCTTGACACTCGCCGGCTGCAACAGCCCCGCGCCGCCGTTTCCCGATTTGCCGCACCTGTCGGTCAGCACCCGCTTTGCCATTGAGAACCTCTGCAATATCGGGGTCTCGCCGCCGATCCAGCTGGGAAATGTCCCTGACAAGACGACAACTTACGTTGTCCAGATTACAGACATCTACGTGCTGCTTCAAACGCCCTGGCGCGAAGAGATTCCTCTGACCAGCAAGACGGAAATTCCCGAGGGTGCCGCCAAGACCTACGCCGGGCCATGCCTTGGCGATTTCACGCGGTTCGACCCGGTTTCCCGGTATGGCTATCAGCACCGGGTCGAGGTGCTGGCGGAGGATGCAACGGGCAAGCCGCTGGCCTACGGGTCGACAATCGTTAACGTCGAGTCGGCCTATATCGTCGCAAAGCGGGCCAGAACTCAGTCCCAGCAGGGCGGTGGAACCGGAGGTGGTGCGCCGCCTCCGGCAAGCTCGACCGCGCAACCGACCGCCCTTGGACCGATCGGGCCGGTTCCTGGAGCTGCTCTTCCCCCGTCTCCTTCTCCGAACATGGGCGTATTCCGCTGAACGGCACGCTCGGGCGGGAATAAGGCCCGCCCCCTGTCCGTTTCTGCCCTAGGACAGGAACGATGACCATCAATCGCGTACACGCCCTTATTCTTGCCGTTGGCCTGATCCTCGTCGGCATCGCGGCGGCGCGCGCGGACCAGAATGGCCACCCGCGGCCGGCGTCGGCCGGGTCCGCTCCCGGAATCGGGAGTCCAGCCGGCTTCTAGCCTGTTGTCTTGGGCGCGAGCTGGCGCGGGGGTCAGCGAGCCCCGGATGGGCGTGCCGACCGGAGCGCATCAAACAGCCGCTGCGCCCCTGCAGTCCCACAGATGACGATGAACGGCTCCAGCGGAAAGCGGTATCGAATGGACCCGATGGTCGCCATGTGGACGACCGTCAGATACGTCGCCAGCAGCAGGACCGGCACCAGAACACGAAGATTGCGCGGTCCGGCGAGACCCAAGTAAACGATCGAGCCGCTCAGCGCGAGACCGTACGAGAGCAAGGAAGCTGCGATGATCCAGGGCTTCTCGTATTCGCCGGCGTAGGGCCATAGACGCCAAAATCGGACGAATTTTACGCCGGCCAGCGCGATGAAGCGCTCCGGATTTGCTTTGATAAAGTCCCAGGCCGCGTGCTCGAGCGCGGCGTTTTTCTTTACGGGATCGCTGATCGAGGCGAACGCCGACATGTCGGCGTCCGATCCCTTCTCCCCGCCCACCACGCCGCCGCCGCTGGTATTGATCGGATTGTTGCCGGAATAGAGGACGATTCCATCGCCGAGATCGAGCCGGACGAACGACCTGTAGTGCAGGTAATTGTCGATCCACCACGGAGTCATCAGTACGACGTAGATGCACGCGTACTGTGCGATGCGGTACGCGGCATCGCGGGCCGACCCGCGGTGGACCGCGAGGACGAAGCTGGCGATCAGGAGAGGGGCGAGG